>JAEEGL011414594.1_pt1 | contig 36838 bp, 28 predicted proteins | sample 9134231 | NCBI WGS metagenome assembly JAEEGL01 (sample SAMN16246548, study PRJNA631951) | gut metagenome | biome: gut microbiome; feature: rumen; material: fiber-attached | host: Bos | place: Iran: Karaj | collected 2018-10 | reverse complement strand
TATACAGTAGCAGAGAAATCAATGGTATCAGCAGCTAGAAACTTACTAACAGAATGTGAAGGTGCGATGTATGGAGACGAGAATCTCTCTTATTGCGCTGGATATCCGCTTCCTGATCAGGGAAATAGTATGATAATACCTCTTCAAGAATTAATAACATATGGGTATATTGATCCAATAGAAGATCCAGGAAAGACAGGAGACCAATGCTATTCAGATAGAAGTTATGTAAAAGTAACCAATACAAGTAATAATAATGTAAATATAAAACTAGAATATAATGCTAAGTTATATTGTCCATCAAAAGAATATGAAGATGATGATGTAACAGAAAATATTGATAATAACTTTGTTGTCTTGGTAAGTGCAACCCATGATGGAAGAAATTATGAATATGGAACATGGGTAACCGGAAGTGTAAATGTTAAATTAACAACAACATATACAGAAGCGACAGTATCAAAATATCAATATAAAGTAAATGACTCTGAGTGGAGAGATATCTCAGCAAATGGAGACTTTAATGTATCAACTTCAATAAATGGAAGATACCAGTTTAGAGGAGTAGCAAGTAATGGAAAGACTTCTGCAAATGAAAATGATTATAAATTAATAAGAGTAGATAATACCAAACCAAATGGAGGAATTCTTCTTACAGGAGATAGAATAGTAGAAGGGTCAGATGCTTTTGTAAGTAATGTAACAGCAAGATGTGGATCCGTAAGTGATGAACATTCAGGAATAAAGAGTTGTGGAGTATCATTTACAGATGGAGGACCATACCGTGAATCAGTAACAATAACAGAAGAAGTAATAAATAGACAAGTATACTTACAAGTAGTAGATAACGTAGGACATACAAATAGAGATAATAAAAGTGTAACGATAGATAGAACAGATCCAACACTAGACTCAATTACAGCAATAAAAGAAGATAATAGTGCATATACACCAAATAGCTGGACAAATCAGACAGTTAAAATAAAAGGTAACGCCAGAGATAACTTAGGCGTGTATAAAATAATATATACACCAAATGGAGAAAGTCCAGTTGAATTAGATCCAAATTCATACTATGAAATAAATAGTACTATGAATAAGACAATAACAGTACAGGCAAAAGATAATGCAGGACATTTATCAAATACATTAACAATAATTGTTAAAGTAGATAAGACCAATCCAAATGTAACGGTAACTGGAAATGATATAAACTGGAATACGAGTATGACATTATCAATAGTAGCAAGAGATAATGAATCAGGACTAGCTACATTACCTTATTCATTTGATAATGGTAGTACCTGGGTAAGTACGTCAAGCAAACCATATACAAATAACGAGAGTGTTACTATAAAAGTAAAAGACTTGGCAGGAAATATATCAAGTAAACCAGTAAATATAACAATGATTGATAGAACAGCCCCAACTTGTGAAGTAGAGAAGACATTACAAGATAGTACAGCTGGAGTATCATTAACAGTAAAGTGTACTGATGCTGATTCTGGATGTAATGATGAAACTCATACAGGAGTTAAAGCAAATACAACATATACTGTACGAGATTTAGTAGGTAATCCTGGAAGTTGTAGCGTTGAAATAAGTAGTAGAACAGATATTAGAGGAACTTATACAGCTTGGGTAGGTAGTGCATATGTAGCTTCATATGAAGGAGCAAAGCAGTGCAAAACATACACTTGTAATACAAATAGTACTTTAGAAGGTTCTACATGTTATGCTAATCCATATTCATCAAACAAAACACAAACTATAGCATATGCTGGGAACTGCTTAAGCTCAACTACTGCATGTAATACTTTCTGTAAAAATAATAATTATGTATTTGGTGATTGCTACTATGATGAACCAAATTATGCATATTTCTGTATTTGTCAAAATCAATACTTTTGCCAAAGTGGTTGGGATGGCCCTAACGCAAATGGAAGGTGTACTAGAGGTGCAACAACAGCATATAAAAATGTAAGTTGTACTTCAGACTGTTCAGAAAGTAACTATTATTATAGGGAAGAACTATTTAGCAATACATGTGCACCTAGATATGCGTGTTCTTACGGATATCTTTGGAATAATAATTGTTATACTGATGGTAATACATGTAATGCTAATACTTGTTCTTATGATGGATGTTCTTGTAATACATACTATAGTTAAAAAATAAAAGGAAAAATGATTTTTTCCTTTTATTTTTGTAGTATACTATTAATAGAAATAATAGGAGGGTTCTTCTATGAATAGAAAAGGATTTACTTTGATAGAACTACTAGCAGTAGTAGTAATACTAGCAATAATAGCATTAATAACAGTACCAGCAGTAAGCAGATATATTCTTGGTACCAGAGATAGTGGATATGCTATAGCAGAAAAATCTATGGTGTCATCTGCTCGTAATTTGTTAACAGAGTGTGAAGGAAAAATGTATGGGGATAGTTCTCTTTCTTATTGTGCTGGATATCCTGTACCAGAAAAAGGTAACAGCATGGTAATACCTTTACAAGAATTAATAACATACGGGTATATTGAACCAGTTGAAGACCCGGGTAAAACAGGAGAGTATTGTTATGCTGATAAAAGCTATGTAAAAATAACTAATACTAGTAGTAATGATGTTAATGTAAATCTTGAATATAATTCTAAATTATACTGTCCATCAAAAGAATATGAGGCAGAAGATGTTACTGAAAATACCGATAATAACTTTGTTGTGTTAATAACTGCAACACATGATGGAAGAAATTATGAATACGGAACATGGGTAACCGGAAGTGTAAATGTTCAATTAACAACGACATACACGGAAGCACAGATTACAAAGTACCAATATAAGTTAAATAACTCTGAGTGGAGAGATATATCACCAAATGGAGAATTTAATATATCAACATCCGTTAATGGAAAATATCAGTTTAAAGGAGTTGCCGCTAATGGCAAAGAGTCGAGTAATGTAGATGATTACAAACTTATTAGAATTGATAATACTGATCCTAGAGCAGTAATAGATTTAAGCGGAGATAAGATTGTTGAAAATGCCGATGCTTTTAAAACTAATGTTACTGCAAGATGTGGTAATGCTAAAGATGAACATTCTGGAGTAAAGACATGTGGAATATCTTTATCTAGTGGAGGGCCATTTAGAGAGAGTGTTACTCTTACTGAGGAAACTCTTGGTACTATGGTATATTTAAGTATGTCTGACAATGTAGGCCATAGCTATAGTACAAGTAAAAATGTAATTATAGATAGAACACCACCTACACTTAATTCTATTACAGCAATCAAAGGAGATAATAGTACATATACTTCAAATACCTGGACTGATCAAACTGTAAAAATACTAGGAAATGCTAGTGATAATTTAGGTATAGCTAAAATAATTTATACACCAAATGGAGAAAGTTCTGTAGAACTAGATCCTGGAGTATATTATGAAATAACAAATACTAAAAATACTACGATAACAGTACAAGCTAGAGATAAAGCAGGGCATTTATCTAATACTTTAACAATAGTAGTTAAAGTAGATAAGGATCCACCTGAAGTTACAGTAACTGGTAATCCTACTGCTTGGAAACCTAGTGCAACACTTGAAATACATGCAAGTGATAACGGCTCTGGTTTAGTAGATAAGCCATATTCATTTGATAATGGATCTACTTGGGTAAGTACGGCATCTAAGAAATATACTGCAAATGAAAATGTTACTATAAAAGTTAAAGATAGTTATGGACATGTTACAACTAAAGCAATTAATATTACAAAGGTTGATTCAGTTGCTCCAACATATACTCATAGTCAAAGTGGTAATAAAGCAAAGATTACTTGTAAAGATCAAGATAATCTATCTGGCTTAAAGGGTGGTACAAAAGAAGTAACTATGTCTGGTTCTTCATATACAATAAGTACTACATGTGAAGATAATGCTGGTAATAAAGCAAATCCTTCAAAGACATATTATTATAGTGCAAGTCCTAAATGTGGAACAACTACAAGATATTATGACTGCATGACCTGTCAATGCCATACTTGCTGTTGTTCATATAGATATTGCGCAAGTTGGATGAAGGGTTGGACTTGTACATATAGAAATGGTGACACGGAAAATGGAACAAGACAGTTCACATCAGAATCTGCTTGTAACTCATACTCACCTGGTAATTGTGGATATGGAAGTACAGTAACTGAGACTGGTTGTAGCTGTATTGGTTATCAAACAGCTTGTAGTAGTTATACATGCGCTTGTAATACTTATAATTGTTCATGCGGACCTTCTAGTTGTTCTTACCAAGAAAACAATACTTGCTGGCATGATTAAAATTAAATAATAAAATAATTATTAGCACTTGATATTGACAAGTGCTAATATTTTTATATAATTAAATATGAGGTGTAGTAAAATGAAAAAGAAAGCATTTAAGACTGAATCACAAAAGTTATTAGATTTAATGATTAATAGTATTTATACAAATAAAGATATTGCTATTAGAGAGTTAATATCTAATGGAAGTGATGCAATAGATAAGTTGTATTTTAAGAGTTTAACTGATGATAGTATAAAAGTTAATAAGAAAGATTTAGGTATTACTATTACTAAAGATAAAGATAATAATACTATTACTATATCTGATAATGGTATAGGTATGACTAGTGAAGAATTAGATACTAATTTAGGTACTATAGCGGAATCTGGTTCTTCTATCTTTAAGAATGAAAATAGTAGTAAAGATATTTCTATAATTGGGCAATTTGGAGTAGGTTTCTATAGCGCTTTTATGATAGCTAAGAATGTTAAAGTAGTATCAAAAGCTTATGGAAGTGATGAAGCTAATGTATGGGAATCATCTGGTAAAGATGGATATACTATTACTAAGTGTGATAAAGATACTTCTGGAACAGATGTTATTCTTACACTAAAAGATGATACAGAAGATTATAAATATAGTGATCTATTAGATGATGCTAGACTACGTGAGATTATTAAGAAATATTCTAACTATATAAAGTATCCTATTAATTTTAATAATGAAGTAGTTAACTCTATGACTCCTATTTGGAAGAAGAGTAAGAGTCAAGTTAAAGAGGAAGACTATAATAACTTTTATATGAGTACATTCTATGATTATGATGCTCCATTTGAAGTAATTAAAACTCATGCTGAAGGTACTATTGAATATGATGCTTTATTATTTATTCCAAATAAAACACCAATGGATTTATACACAAAAGATTATAAAAAAGGATTACAGTTATATTCAAATGGTGTATTAATAATGGATCACTGTGAAGATTTAATAAAAGATCATTATGCTTTTATTAGAGGCGTTGTTGATACTAGTGATTTACCTCTTAATATTTCAAGAGAAACATTACAACAAAATAAAGTAGTAGATATAATTGCTAAGAACTTAGATAAAAAGATTACTAAAGAGTTATCTGATATGTTAAAGAATGATAGGGATAAATATCTTAAATTTTATGAAAACTTTGGATATGCTCTTAAGATGGGGATTTATCAAAGTTATGGATTAAATAAAGATACCTTACAAGATTTATTATTATTCTATAGTAGTAAAGAAGAAAAGAATGTTACTTTATCTGAATATGTAAGCAACATGAAAGATAAACAAGAAGATATATATTATGCAGTAGGAGACTCTGTTCTTAAGATTGATTTAATGCCACAAGTAGAAAACATTAAAGATAAAGGGTATGAAATTCTATACTTAACTGAAGGTACTGATGAATTTGTTCTATCTATGATGATTGATTATCAAGGAAAGAAGTTTAAGAATGTTTTATCAATGGATGCTAAAGAAGAGAGTGAAGAAGATAAAGAATTAATTAGTAAAAAAGAAGAAGAGAATAAAGACTTACTAAATAATATTAAGGATTCTTTAAGTGGACTTGTTACTGATGTTAAGTTTACTAATAGTATAAATAATCATCCTGTTTATCTAGCTTCATCAGGAGTTATTAGTGCTGGTATGGAGAAAGTTCTTAATCAACTTCCTAATAATGAAAAAGTTAAAGCAGAAGAAGTATTAATGATTAATATGAATCATAAGATATTAGATAAATTAATAAGCATTAAGGATGATAAAGAAGAACTATCTAAGTATGCAAAAATACTATATAGTGAAGCAAGATTAATTGAAGGATCAAGTTTAGAAAACCCTTCAGAAATAGCTGATTTAATAACCGAATTAATTGCTAAATAAAAGACTATGTAAATAGTCTTTTCTTTTACGTAAAGTTTTGTATAAAATATTGCAAGTAATATAATAATCAATTAAATTAAGATATAATTTTATTACGAGGAGATATTTATGAGTGATCAAGTAGGAATTGCTAGAAGTTTGTTAACTTTAAATAAGTCAGTTGCCTTAATTATCATCGGATTTTTACTTGCAATAGTATTTGGGTTAATATTAATACCTATACTAAAGCATAGTAATATGAGACAACATATAAGTATTTTTATGAAAGATAGGCATAGTTCTAAAGAAGGAGTTCCAACAATGGGAGGCCTAATTTTTATAGTGCCTGTACTACTTGTTACTATAGTTTTCTCTATTACTGGTAATTTAATACTAAGTAATGATTTGTTAATTGCTCTTACAACCTTTATTGGTTTTGGATTAATAGGTTTTATAGATGACTTTATTAAGATTAAACGTCATCAAAATGAAGGACTATCTGATTTACAAAAACTTGTAGGAGAGTTAATAATTGCTTTAGTATTCTTCTACTTATATTTAAAAAATGGTGGACAAACAGCTTTAATAATTGGAACTTTAGGCATCCATATTGAAATGGGTTGGTTCTATGGAGTATTCTTACTATTTATTTTAATAGGTGCTTCTAATGCTGTTAATATTACGGATGGATTAGATGGACTAGCTGGTGGATTATCAGCAATTGCCTTAATAGCATATGCTTTGATTGCTTTATTTACTGGACATGCAGAACTAGGTTTATTTGCTTTCTTAATAGTAGGAGCATTACTAGGTTTCTTAATGTTTAATAGTCATCCTGCCAAAGTATTTATGGGTGATACTGGTAGTCTTGCTCTTGGTGGAGTAATGGCGTCAATTGCTATATTAACACACCGTGAGATAACTCTACTTGTAGTTGCCTTAATATTTGTTATTGAAACGTTATCGGTAATAATTCAAGTATTTTGGCTATTTGTATTTAAAAAGAAATTATTCTTAATGACTCCACTTCATCATCACTTTGAGAAAAAAGGATGGGAAGAGACAGACATTGTTAGAATGTTTTATGTAGCAGGTTTATTACTTGCTGCCGCTGGACTTTATTTCGGAATCTGGATGTAAAAAGAGGGGTGTATTTATGAACGATAAAGTTATAAATGAATATCGCGATTATTTACTTAAGTGTTTTACTGCTAATATGAACTATAAAAGAGGTGAGCATTATATGAATGCTCAGCTTTCTTTGTTTCATAATGGATATGCTAAATTAACTAATATGTCTGCGCCTAGACTTTTATATATGGATAAACTAGGTAAAGTAAGAATAGTACTTGATTATCCTTATGGAGGGGATTTCTACGAAGAATTAGCTAAAGTAAGAAACGAATACGGGCTATATGGATTTATTAATAAAAATGGACAGATAGTAATTCCATTTAAATATACAAATGTAGGAGACTTTCATGAGGGGCTTGCTAAAGTAGAATTAAATGGACTTTGGGGATATGTTAATAATAAAGGTGAAGAAGTTATTAGTATTACTTATAAAAAAGCAGATGACTTTAGTGAAAGCCTTGCTGTAGTATCTAATGGTACTAATAACCTAATAATTGATGCAAATGGAACTATTATAAAAGATGGTATTACTTATACTATTTATCCATTTAAGTGTGGATATGCAAGATGTTTAGAAAATAGTGGTTACTTTTTTATTGATAAAGCAGGAAATAAAGTAGGAGAAACTTATCTAGAAGCAGAAGACTTTTCTTCTAACTTAGCATATGTGAAAACTGTTGAAGGTGGTTTCTTTATTGATACAACATTTACTAAGAAGTTTGGTAGTCTTAATGCTAAACATTATTCATCTGGTATTGCTATTAGTAAAGAAATGGCTGGATTCAGTCTACTTGATATTAATGGTAAATTTATTACTCAGATTAATGCACTTAATGTAAGAGATTTTAAAGAAGGGTTCTCTGCTGTTGAAAGATCATCTTTTGTATGGAGTTATATTAATACTCAAGGAAAATTAATAAATAATTTTGGCTATAATTATGCCAGTGATTTTAGTGAAGGCCTTGCTATCGTAAGGAACTCAAATAATAGTCCTTTCTATTATATTAACTACTTAGGAGAAGAAATAATCTTTAACTATTATTCTGGTGACTTTGATACAAGTGATATACTTGTTCCTTTTAGAAATACTAAGAATAAATATGGATATAAAGATATAAATGGTAATACGATAATTAAACCTATCTATGATATGGCTTATGAATATGTTAATGGTATTGCTTTAGTAAAAGTTGGAACCGGTACTAAATATATAGATGAACAAGGTAAAATAATACCTAATAATAAAGTGGGTATGTTAAATAACGAATCTATTAGATATAAAAAGAAATTATTTGGTGGATATCAGTATTTAAATAATAGAAAAGAATTAGTAAGTATTAAATATATGCCTATTCATGAGTATGATAAGTATGTATTATGTTATTCATCTAGTAACTTATATTTATTTGATAAAGTAAATAATACATATCAAGAAATATCAGAAATATATAATGGTAATATTAAAGTAGAACTTGGACTTAATTACTTTGTTTATAATGATATGTTATATTACTTATATGGAGATGAATATGTAGTAATTAATACTCATATCTTTAATTTTGATAGAAATAAGATTATTAGACTAGAATTATTAGAAGGGGTTACTCATATAATGAGCTTTGATGAATTTACTAAGAGGTAACATGGAAAGAAATTATAAACACGTTATTGCAAATAAAAAAGGAGAGAAATGGTTAAAAGACTCTCCTTGGTTATATGAAAGTGATATAGATAGTACAGATCACTTTATTGAAGATGGAGAATTAGTAGATGTTCTTTCTAGTAAAAATAAATATATTGGAACAGGTTTTTATAATAGTAACTCAAAGATAAGAGTAAGACTTATTTCTCGTAATACGAATGACATCTTTGATTATGACTTTTATAAAAGAAGAGTAGAATATGCTTATAATTATCGTAAGATGGTAATGAATGATTTATCTAATATAAGAGTAATATACGGTGAATCAGACTACCTTCCTGGTGTAACAGTAGATAAATATAATGATATTTTAGTAACTGAGATATTATCTTTAGGAATGGATAAAAATAAAGATTTATTATATAAAGCATTAATTGAAGTATTTAAAGAAGATAATATTGAAATAAAAGCTATTTATGAAAGAAATGAATCAATATTAAGAGATAAAGAAGGACTACCTAAGTATAAAGGATTCTATTATGGTAATTGTGAAACGAATACTATAATTGAAGAGAATGGTATTAAGTACTATGTTGATTTTGAAAATGGTCAAAAGACTGGTTTCTTCTTAGATCAAAAATATAATAGATTATTAGTAAGAGATATTGCTAAAGATAAGAAAGTATTAGATACCTGTACGCATACAGGTTCATTTGCCATGAATGCTTATATGGGTGGTGCTAGTAAAGTAGTAGCTCTTGATATTTCAAGTAAAGCTTTAGAAGATGCTAAAAGAAATTTTGAACTTAATAATATGAATATCGAGACTATTGAAGGAGATGTATTTGATTATCTAAAGAATACACCTAAAGGTGAATTTGACATGATAATACTTGATCCTCCTGCTTTTACTAAATCTAAAGATAAAGTTAATAATGCTTTAAATGGTTATAAAGAATTAAATTATTTAGGAATTAAAGCCTTAAAAAGAGGAGGAATACTAGTAACAGCTTCTTGTACACATTTTGTATCTAAAGATATGTTAGAAAGTGTTATATATGAAGCTTCTAAAGAAGCTAATGTTAATTTAAAACTAGTATCATTTACAGGTCCATCTAGAGACCATCCAGAATTACTAGGAATGAAAGAGACAAATTATTTAAAATTCTTTATATTTCAAGTTAATTAAAAGAGTGTATTTATACACTCTTTTTTGTTATAATTATCTTAGTATAGGAGACTTATATGAAGAAATACTTATTCTTAATACTAACAATCTTATTATTAATACCTATTAACGTCTTCGCTGGAGTATGTGAACCAGACAAGATATCTATAGAGTCTATTACTTTAGAAGACATAACTGGTAATGCAACTGAGAAAGAAGAAGCAAGCATTAATGGTAAAAGTATAAACCTTAATCTTCATATGAAAGGTGAAGGAGATTCTATAGATTATAAGATCGTAGTAAAGAACGATTCTGAAGAAGACTATTTGTTAAATGAAGATAGTTTTAATCTAAGTTCAGACTACATAGATTATTCAATTACCACAGAAGATGATACAAATATAGTACCTGCAAAAGATAAGAAAAATGTATATTTAAGAGTAGAGTATAAAGAAGAAGTACCAACAAATGAATTAACAGGTGGTGTGTATACTGATAATAATACTATGAACGTTACTATGACTAGTAATTCAACAACGCCATCAACAAATACTGATCCAGTAGTAACACCTACACCAAATAGTACTATTACACCGGTACCAATAGTTGATAATAACCCAATAAATGTACCAAATACATATGCAAGTACAAGCACTTTGTTTATAGTATTAACAGTTATATTATTCGGAGTTGCATTATATTATTGTAGGAAAAACAAAACTGTGTCAATTGTATTAACAGTATTAGGAGTAATACTAATAACCTCATCAAAGAGCTCATTTGCATTATGTTCGACGAGTATATCAATAGAATCAAATATTGAAATAGGAAACACATATACTATGTTTTTACCAGGGCCAGAAGTAAATGCTAGAATGAAGAAATTCGTAAATCCGGATGCTACATATGAATCAACTGATAATACAATAACAAGTATTATAAGATATATTGGAACACCAGATGCAAGTAATACAATAGATGAAAATATAGTATCGACAGAAGATAGTGGTATGCCAATATATATGTGGTATGATTCGGATAATACGACAATATATTGGTATACGGAAGCTAAAAATATATACTACAATCCTGATTCTAGTTATCACTTTTCTCGTTTGAGAGCGGTTGATTCTATATCTAATTTAGATGATATATCAAGCGAATATACAACCAATATGTCAAATATGTTTAACTATACAGGTTATAGTAGTACAGTCTTTACTTTAGATTTAGGTGATAAATTTGATACAAGCAATGTTACAGACATGAATTCTATGTTTAGGCATACAGGCAATAATAGTGCAGTCTTTATTTTGGATTTAGGGCACAGGTTTGATACTAGTAATGTTAGAGATATGTATTTCATGTTTGGCTATACAGGCTCTAAGAGCACAATATTTACTTTAGATTTAGGAGATAAATTTAATACTAGTAATGTAACCAGTATGAAAGCAATGTTTGTTTATTTAGGCTATAGTAATACTTCCTTCACCTTAGATTTAGGAGACAAATTTGATACTAGTAATGTAACCGATATGGCATCAATGTTTAACTCAACAGGTTATAATAGCACAGTCTTTACCCTAGATTTAGGAGATAAATTTAATACAAGTAAAGCAACAACTATGACTGGTATGTTTGCTAATGCCGGAGCATATAGTCCGGTATTCACTTTAAACCTAGGGGACAAGTTTGATACAAGTAATGTTACGAGTATGGGTATGATGTTTGCTGCTTCTGGATATAGTAACCCATCATTTACTTTAGATTTAGGCGATAAATTTGATACAAGTAAAGTAACAAATATGGAATCAATGTTTAACTCAACAGGTTATAGTAACCCATCATTTACTTTAGATTTAGGAGATAAGTTTGATACAAGCATTGTAACAGATATGTCATTTATGTTTAATAAATTTAATGGAATAACCATTTATGCACCTTCAAGTTTTGTGACAACGGCGTCTGGATCTACTAATATGTTTAAGGAATGTCCAAACTTGGTAGGTGGAGCTGGAACAGTTTGGAGTTCTTCTCATATAGATGCATCTTATGCTCATATAGATGGTGGAACAGATAATCCGGGATATTTTACCATAAGAGGGGCGGTATTTAAGTCTGGCCAAGAAGTAAATGCTAGAATGAAACAATTTGTTATATCAACCGCTGCATATAATACTTCCGATTCTACCATTACTGATATTGTTAGATTTATAGGGACACCAAATAGCGTAGATATGATTGATAATAATATAGTATCAATTGACTCTTCACTATATCCAATTTATATGTGGTATGATTCTGAAAATGCTATTATTTATTGGTATACAGAATCTACAAATGTTTACTATAATCCTGATTCTAGTTATTTTTACGCAAATATCAAAGGATTAAACACTATTTCATGTATGAATGATATAAGTAGCATATTTGTAACCAATATGAAATATATGTTTTATTTTACTGGTTCAGGCAGTTCTACTTTCACAATAGATTTAGGAGATCAATTTGATACTAGAAATGTAACTACTATGTATGGCATGTTCTATGAAATGGGTAGTAGTAATCCGTCTTTTACATTGGATTTAGGAGACAAATTTGATACAAGTAATGTAACCATGATGTTTGCCATGTTTTATGACGTTGGATTTGCCAGCACAGTTTTTACTTTGAATTTAGGTGACAAGTTTGACACAAGTAATGTAACTAGTATGAGCGTTATGTTTTCTCGTACTGGTCAAAGTAACACAAATTTTGTGTTGGACTTAGGGGATAAGTTTAACACTGAAAATGTACAAATTATGACTCGTATGTTTGAATACTTTAAGGGACCTACGATATATGCTCCAACTTCTTTTGTAACAACATCTGTAACAAATTCAGCAGATATGTTTAATAGATGTAATAATCTTGTTGGTGGAGCAGGAACTGCATACACTTCATCTCATAAGGATGCAACCTATGCTCATATTGATGAAGTGGGTAATCCAGGGTATTTTACAGCTAGACAATAATAAGTATAAAAGGATGGAGTATTCCATCCTTTTTTGATATAATAAAATTGGTGAATTGTGTATGAAAGTCATATTATGCGCAGGAGGAACTGGGGGTCACATTTATCCTTGTCTTGCTATTATGAACAAGATTAAGGAAAAAGAACCTGATAGTGAATTCTTATATATTGGAACAACTGATAGAATGGAGTCTACTTTAATACCTAATATGAATATACCTTTCGTAGGTATAGAAATGAAAGGTTTAGATAGACATAATCCTTTTAATAATGTTAAAGTTATTAAATGCTTTTTCGATGCTATTAAGAAGTCTAAAGAAGTGATTAAAGATTATGATCCAGATATCGTTTTAGGAATTGGTGGATATATCACAGCACCAGTTATTTATGCTGCCCATAAATTAGGATATAAGACTTTTATACATGAACAAAATAGTATACCCGGGTTAAGTAATAAGTTCTTATCTCGTTATGCTGATATAGTAGGTGTTTCATTACCTGGAAGTGTTAAATATTTCCCAAAGAATAAAACTTCTTATACAGGAAATCCTAGAAGTGAAGAAGTAATTAATACTGAAGTAATGGATAAGAAAGAATATAATCTTTCTAAAAATAAAAAGTTAGTAGTAATTGTAATGGGAAGTTTAGGATCTACTACTATGAATAATAAATTACATGAACTTGTAAAAGACTTTAAAGATAAAGATTATGAAGTATTACTAGTAACAGGTAAGAATTACTATGATGATTATAAGAAATTAGATATACCAGATAATGTTAAGGTAGTACCTTATCTAGATAAAATGTTAAGTGTAATGAAAGGCACTGATTTAATAGTGTCTCGTGCTGGAGCATCTACTGTTGCGGAAATAACAGCTCTTGGACTTCCAAGTATTATAGTACCTAGTCCATATGTTACCCATAATCATCAGTTAAAGAATGCTTTAGAACTTGAAAGTGCTGGAGCTTGTAAAGTATTAGAAGAAAAAGATTTTTCTTCAGAGACTTTACTTCCTATGATAGATAAAATATTAGAAGATAAAAAATTATATAAGAGTATGCATGAATCATCTTTAAAACTTGGTATACCTGATAGTGCTACTAGGATATATGACCTTATTAAGAAAGTAGTTGATTAAGATGATAGATGAATTTATAAAATATGCTAAGAGTAATCACTTAGGTAAATGCCAAGAGAATGTTTCTATTAAGACTCTTACTACTTATAAGTGTGGAGGAGATGCTAGATGTGTATTCACTCCTAAGAATGTAGAATGCTTAATAGAAGGTATAAAGTTTTTAAAAGGAAATAATATTACTCATATGGTTATTGGTAATGGATCTAATTTATTATTTAGTGATAACTTATATGATGGAGTTTTAATTAAATTAAGTGAATTAGATTACTGCAAAGTAACAAGAAATAAGATAACTGCTGGAGCTGGGTACTCATTAATTAAACTAGCGTATGATGCTTATAAAAATAGTCTTACAGGACTAGAGTTTGCATCAGGTATTCCAGGGACAGTAGGTGGAGCAGTATACATGAATGCTGGGGCTTATTTATCTGACATGGGTTATGTTACTGAAAGTGTTAAGGTATTAACTCCAGAATATCAAGTAATTACAATGGTTAATAAAGAAATGGAGTTCCATTACCGTACTAGTTTCTTAAAGACTCATCCAGGATATATTTGCTTAGAAGCAACTGTTAAATTAAAAAAGGGTAAACAGGAAGCAATTAAAGCTGTAATGGATGATAGAAAAGAAAGAAGACTAGCTAGTCAACCACTTGAATATCCGTCAGCAGGTTCTGTATTTAGAAATCCTGAAGGGAATTCAGCTGGTAAATTAATAGATGATATTCATCTAAAAGGATTAACTAAAGGTGGAGCTCAAGTATCTAATAAACATGCTAACTTTATTATTAATATTGGTAATGCTTCAGCTAAAGATGTAATGGAATTAATCGTGTTTGTTCATGATACTGTTAAAGAAAATTATGATATTGATCTAAAATGTGAACAAGAATTTGTAAACTGGGAGAAGAAAGATGGCGAAAGTAAAGAAAAGGAGACTTAAACTTAAGATTGTTCCTTTCTTAATATTAATAGTAGTCATAGTATGTTTATACTTTCTAGGAAGATCATCAATAAACATTAAAACTAAGAATATAATTATAAAGGGGAATAATTATTTAAGTGATTATGAAGTAATAATGATGGCTGGTATTAAAGACTATCCAGAGTTTATTACTCTTAATACTAATAAAATAGAAAAGACTATTAAAGGAAATCCTTATGTTACAAAAGTTAAAGTATCGAAGAAGTTTAACTTTGTACTAGAGATAGATATTGAAGAAGCTTATCCATTATATTTTGATAGTATAAATAATAAACAAGTACTATCTAACTATAATGAAGTAGATGAATATAATTTATCTCCTAGGTTAATAAATAAGGTAAGTGAAGAAAAGTTAGATAAATATAAAGAAGCCATGTTAGAAATAGATAAATCTATACTTTCTTTAATTTCTGAGATAGAATATATACCAAACGAATTTGATGAAGATAGATTCTTACTATATATGAATGATGGTAATGCTGTATATCTTACATTAACTAAGTTTGATAGTATAAATTATTATAGTGAAGTACTTCCTCAGCTAGAAGGGCATAAGGGAATACTTTACTTAGATTCTGGAAATCATTTCCAGATAATGGGGTAGAGGAATGAATAAAGGTATAAGAAAATATATAAAATATATAATTGTTTTCTTATGTGCATTAGTATTTAGTTACTTATCATGCTCAATAAGAAGTAATGAGGTATTATCTTTAAGAATTACTAATTCTTTTATAACGGGAATTATTCCTTATAAAGATATTATTACCCCATCCAGTTATTTGTTTTATATTTCTCTTATACCTTTTTCTATTAATTATTTAACCCTTTATTTATTCAGTTCCTTTATAGTTACTTTAATAGTATATGTACTTGATAAAACAACTACTAAAGGAGAGTATTTATTTTATTCTTTCTTACTAGTAGCAGCAAGACCTAATGAAGTATTATTAATATTATTATTAATGCTATTAATAATTAGAATGGAGTTAGAAGTTAGACAATATTATGTATATCGATATGATTTCTTAATTGGATTAATATCTGGTTTAATTACAATGATTAATCCTTTAATTGGATTATTTACTATTATTAGTATATTTATTACTAAAAAGAATAAAGCTAATAGATTTATTGGTCTATTATTACCAATACTTATATTAGTACTAATTAATATAATGACTCTAAATATTGTTACTTACTTTAGATATAGTTTTAGAAATATTATTAATATTAAGATAGATGCTTATTTTATATTCTTTATGATAATACTAGTGTTAGGTGTTATAGAAAAAGTTAGAATGATTAAGTATAAGAATAATTCTTTAATACTAAATCTAATATTAATACTTAACTTAAGCCTTTTATATTATAAAGATATAAGTGTTTTATTTAGTATATTTACTTTAATAACTTTATATATAGTACTTGCTTATAGAAAAGATGAAGTAAATAATATAACTAATATGGTAGGTATCTTATATATTGCTTTTTTAGCAATTATGACAGTTTATGCTTCTTTAAATAATACAATTATTATGAATAAGGGTATATTAAATTATTCTCTTATTAATAAAGATATTGTAGATAATATTAATTATTTTAATAATTTAGATAAGAAGTATTATTTAATAGATGAATCAACATACTTATATAATAAAGATCCAAGGACTGAATACTATACTAGTATTAATTATAATTTAGATAATTGTAAGGACTCATATATCTATAAAAACAAGTATTTAGATATGGATTTATCTAAATATGAAAAGATTGATACTTATAAAGAATTTGATATTTATATTTGTGAATAGAAAAGTTTTAACTTTTCTATTTCTTATTATTTGCGTACTAATTTAATTTATTATATAATTAATTTAGGATAGAAGGTGCATCATGAAAAAGATATTAACAGGTATAGATATAGGTAGTAGATTTATAAAGATAGTAGTAACAGAATTCAATAATGATAAGAATTATATACTAGCAAGTACATGTGTTAAAGCAAAAGGCGTTAAGAGTGGCTTAATAGTAGATACTGATTTAGTTATTGAATCTTTAAAAGTCGCTTTAACTAATATAGAAGATAAACTTGGTGTTCCAATTAGTAAAGCTATTGTAACTGTTCCTTCTAATGATAGAAATCTATCTATTACCAGTGGTAGCACAGAAATAATGGGAGAAGAGCATACTGTAGATGCAAGAGATGTTAAAACTTGTATTGAGAATGCTACTATGGATAAAGTATCTGATGATATGGCTTTAGTAACAGTATCTCCTATAGTATTTAGAATTGATGATAAAGAAGATGGAGTTAAAGATCCAGTTGGAGAGGTAGGTAGCACCTTATCTGCTAAAGTTGTACTTGGATCTATTCCAAAGAAAAATATTTTACCTATTGTTCAAGTAATGAAAGAAGTAGGTGTTGAAGTAGTCGATTATGTATTTTCTGAAGTAGCTGATTACTATAATGTAATTGGTGGAAAATATGATAATTTAGTTGGTGGTCTTATTAATATTGGATACGATAAAATGAATGTATCAGTATTTAATAAGGGCATCATGATTAAAGATGAAATAATAGAATCTGGTTCACGTAATATTGAGCAAGATTTAATGTATATTTATAAGATTAAGAGAAGTGTTGCTAAAAATATTAAAGAGAATTTTGCTTATGCAGCATCTCATTTAGCAACAAAAGATGCAATTGATTTAGAAAACAGTGAAGGTAAACCAATTAGCATTACAAATTTAGAGGCTTCTCAAATAGTTGAGAGCAGGCTAAAAGACTTGTTAGAACTAACTAAAAAACAAATTAATCTCTTAACAAAGAGAGAAATAAGTTATATAATAATTTCAGGTGGTATATCTGAGATGATAGGGTTTACCGATGTCTTAGATAGTATCTATGGAATAAATGGGGAAAAGCTAGAGATTAAGCAAGTTGGCATTAGAAATAATATGTATTCTAGTGCTTATGGTGCTACTTTATATTTATGTGATAAATTAAAGAAAAGAAATTCAGATTTCTCCATGGTAGATAAAAATATTAAGGAGAATAGTGAAGATACTAAAGAATCAGTTCTTGATAAAGTATTTGGTATTTTCGGATAATTAGGAGGACGTATGTTGGATCAATTAGAAATGGATCAACTGGCAAAGATTAAAGTCATCGGTGTTGGTGGTGGAGGCGGAAATGCTGTTAACCGAATGGTTGAGTCTGGTGTTAAAGGTGTAGAATTTATAGTTGCTAATACAGACTTACAAGCATTAAACGTTTCTAAAGCTGATGTTAAAATTCAAATTGGTAAAGAATTGACTGATGGTCTTGGAAGTGGCGGACAACCAGATATTGGTAAAGAAGCTGCTGTTGAGTCTAAGAAAGAAATAGAAGATGCTTTAAAAGGCGCTGATATGGTATTCATTACTGGAGGAATGGGTGGAGGTACTGGTACAGGTGCTGCTCCAGTAGTAGCTGAAATAGCTCAAAATTTAGGAGCTCTTACTGTTGCTATCGTAACTAAGCCATTCGGATTCGAAGGTAAGAACAGAATGAATAACGCTATGGCTGGTTTAGAAGAATTAAAGAAACATGTTGATACTTTAATTGTTATACCTAATGATAAGTTAAGAGAAATAATTGATAAGACTACTCCTATGTTAGAAGCATTTAAAGAAGTAGATAATGTACTTCGTCGTGGTGTTCAATCAATCAGTGACTTAATTGCTGTAGTAGGACTTGTTAACCTAGACTTTGCTGACGTTAAGACCGTTATGGAACATTCTGGTAATGCTATTATCGGTATCGGTATTGGAATGGGTGAAGATCGAGCAATTGAGGCTGCTCAACAAGCTGTATCTAGTCCACTTCTTGAAACTAGTATTGAAGGAGCAACAGATGCTATTATTAATATCACTGGTGGAGTTAACTTAACTCTATTTGAAGCAGAACAAGCTGCTGAAGTAGTAAGAAGTGCTGCTCATACTGATATTAATACAATATTTGGATCAGTTATTAATGAAAACTTAACAGATGAAGTTATTGTTACAGTAATTGCTACTGGTTTTGATAAGAATAAGAAAGAAAAAGAAGAACAACTTTACAGTAATGTAACAACAACTCGTCGTCCTTCTCGTGAAGTAGAGGTAATTGAAAAAGAAGAAGTTCTTGCTCCTAAAGTAGAGAAAGTAGAAGAAGAACCTCAAACAAGAGCACAAAAGAATCAAGTTCCTGATGTTCTTGATGATGACGATGACGATGATGATGGATTTGACATTCCACCATTCTTAAGAAATAAAAATTATTAAAAAGCCTTTAGGGCTTTTTTTATTTGTTATATAATTATATATGATATAATTTATATAGATGGTAGAGGTTAAATATGGGAAGAAGAAAAGGAAGTAAAAATAAAAAGCATGAAGAACAAGAAACTTCTAACGTAAAAAAGTACGTTGGCTTTGTTTTAGCTTTATGCTCTATATTAGGTTTATTAAGCCCATTATGCGGTCCCGTTGGTAAGGTGATTGCATCTTTTAACTTGTTTATTTTTGGCCCTTATTATATGGTGCCTTTAGTAATATTTGTTGGTTTAGGTATTTATTTATGGTTTACTAATGAACTTCCTAAATATAGAACTCAAAGAATAATAGGTGTATTCTTATTATTACTATTTATCTTAATAATAACGCATATTCATATTATTGATAAATATCATGGTAACTTTAAAAATATGTTTAAGATTGTTACTGATACGTTTATGAATAATATTAAAGCTACAAGTATTACAAAGACTAATATTGGATTATTAGGTTTAGTATTTGGATACTTACTATATAAAGGATTAAGTAAAATAGGTTCTTATATAGTATGTGGAGCGTTCATTATCCTAGCATTAGGTTTAATTGGCTGGAAAGAAATAGTGGCTATGTTTAAACGTAATAATGAAGATGATGATGAGGAAGAAGAAGTAACTAAAGAAGAAGACGATGAAGATGAAGAATCATCTCCAGGATTATTATCATTCTTATTCAAGAAGAAGGATAAAGATGATGATGAAGACGAAGTTATAGAAAAGAATCATATCGTTACTAGTTATGAAGAATTAAAGAGTTTATCTTTAATAGAAGGTGAACTTGTTAAAGAAGCTCGTGAAATTAAGATTAGTGAAAGTGATTTAGATTCTAAAGAAGAAAGACAGAATAATTTATATGTTCTTCCAACTTCTAGTATCTTATCACCAGTGAAAGATAAATATAAACCAGATCCTAAGTTAATAGAAGATACTAAGAGAAAGTTAGTAGAAGTATTAGCAGACTTTAATATTGAAGCTCAAGTAGTTAATTATACAGTAGGCCCTGCTGTTACTCAGTATGAGTTAAAACTAAAGAAGGGTACAAAAGTTAATAGAGTACTTTCTTTAAATAAAGAAATAAGTTTAGCTCTTGCTAAGAAAGAAGTTAGAATAGAAGCTCCAATCCCTGGTAAAGAAACAGTAGGTATCGAGCTTGCTAATGAATCTATTTCAACAGTAGGATTTAAAGAAGTATTTGAAGATATTAATTGGAGTAAGAATAAACTAGAAGTAGTTCTTGGTCGTAATATCATGAATAGACCTATTAGTATGGATATTGATAAGATGCCTCACCTTTTAGTAGCTGGTTCTACTGGTTCAGGTAAATCAGTATGTATTAATGGTATAATTGCTAGTATTTTAATGAGATGTAAGCCAAGTGAAGTAAAACTTGTATTAATAGACCCTAAAAAGGTTGAGTTTACTATGTATGAAGATTTACCTCATTTATTAACGCCAATTGTTAATGAACCTAAGAAAGCATCTGCTGCTTTAAAACAAATAGTAGCAGAGATGGATAAACGTTATACATTATTCTCTAATAATGGAGTTAAGAACATAAGTGGATATAACGAATATATTGATAAGCACAAAGATAAGGGATTACCTCACTTACCATATATTGTTTGTATAATCGATGAGTTAGCTGATTTAATGGTTGTAGCTGCAAAAGAAGTTGAAGACTCAATTATGAGAATTACTCAGTTAGCAAGAGCTGCTGGAATTCATTTAATTGTTGCTACTCAACGTCCATCAACTGATGTTATTACTGGTGTTGTTAAAGCTAATATTCCTAGCCGTATATCATTTGCTGTATCTAGTCAAATTGATTCACGTACTATTCTTGATATGCCTGGTGCAGAAAAGTTACTAGGAAGAGGAGATATGTTATATTTACCTTTAGGAGAAAATAGTCCAGAACGTATTCAAGGAGCCTTTATTAAAGATGATGACATTGAGTCATTATGTAAATATATAAAGAAGATGGCTAAACCTGATTATGACATTACATTTGACAATCCTTCATCAGATTCAGCTGGTGGTTCTGTAAATGGATCAGATGACGATAAGTATAATGAAGTTGTTAAATTTGTTATGTCTATGGAAAAGATTAGTATTAGTAGAATACAAAGACAATTCCATTTAGGATTTAATAAAGCAGCTGATTATATGGATCAATTAGAAGCTGATGGAATAGTAGGCCCAGATACTGGTTCTAGTAAACCTAGACAAGTATTAAAAAAGAATGATGAATAAAAGATAACTTAGTTATCTTTTTATTTGGTATAATAATTATAGGAGATGATTATATGACACCACATAATGAAGCAAAGAAAGGAGACTTTGCAAAAGTAGTAATAATGCCAGGAGATCCTTTACGTGCTAAATATATAGCAGAGAATTTTTTAGATGACTATGAACTTGTAACTGATGTTAGAAATGTTTTAGGATATACAGGTCATTATAAAGGAAAAGAAGTATCAGTAATGGCATCTGGTATGGGAATACCAAGCATGGGTATATATGCACATGAATTATTTAAGTTTTATGATGTAGATAAAATAATAAGAGTAGGTTCTTGTGGTAGTTATAAACCAGAAATAAAAGTAAGAGACTTAATATTAGTAGATAAAGCTGTTACTAACAGTTCATTCTCTTTAGAATATGCTTGTCTTAAAGAAGATGTTGTTTCTTCTTCATTAAGTCTAAATACTAAGATATTAGATACTGCTAAGATGAACAATATGAATATCAACTATGGAAATATTTATACATCAGAAGTCTTCTATAGTATAATAGATAAACAAAGTCCAAAAGTAGCTATGTATGATTGTTTAGGTGTTGAGATGGAAACATTTGCTTTATTCTATGTAGCAAAGATGTTAAATAAAGAAGCTGCATGTATTTTAACTGTAAGTGATTCTTTAGTAACTCATGAAGAGATAAGTGCTATAAAGAGAGAACAATCACTAAATGATATGATTAGATTAGCTCTTGAGTCTATTTAGAGGTGACGATATGAATGAAGAAAGATTTAATATAGATAATAAAGTTGTTCATTTAGTAACAACAGATAAATTTAAAAGTAATTCAATTGTAATAAATATGAGTACTAAGTATAGTAAGAAAGACTATACTTATTTACTTTTCCTAAAAACATTACTTTTATATAGTACAAATAAATATCCCAGTTATAGAGATATGGCTATAGCCTGTGAAGAACTATATAATGCTTCTTTACAAGGAACTTTTAGAATATATAAAGATTATTTAACTTTATCTATGAGTATTAGTTCACTTAATGATAAATATAGTGAGAAAGGTAATACTGAAGGATTATTTAGTTTGTTACATGAAGTATTATTTAATCCTTTAATAAAAGACGAATCTTTTGATATAGAATCATTTAATATAGTAAAAGATTTAATGATTAACTGGATTAATAGATTCCCTGAAGATAAAGAAAACTATGCTAGAGTAAGAATGTTAGAAGAATATAATTATGATGATCCTTTAGCTAATAGAGATTCTGGTTATTATGAAGAGTTAGAAACTATTACCCCAAGTAATTTATATGAATATTATAAAGACTTTATTAATAAGGCTATGATTGATATCTATTCTGTGGGTGATATTAATAATAAGGAAATTAATTCTTTAATAAAAAAGTACATTCCTATTAAAGGAGTACCAGTATTATTTACAGATAAGTATATAAATGAACCAAGTCCTTATAATGAAGTAATAGAAGAAGATGATATTACTCAGTCTAAATTAGTAGTAGGATTATCTCTTAATGAAGAAGATATATTCCATATGAATTATTCAGCCTATTTATATAGTGTAATTCTAGGTGGTACACCTGACTCTAAATTCTTTAAGAATATAAGAGAAAAAAATAGTGCTTGTTATTATGCTAATGCTAGATTAATGAGGTCTCATAATGTAATAGTACTTAGATCAGGAATTGACTATAAGAATTATGATTTAGTAATTAACCTAATGAAAAAAGAAATGGATGATATGAAAAATGGTAATTTTACTAATGATGATATAAATGTTGCTAGAAGTTTTATATTATCTAGTGTTGAATCTAAGAATGATGATCCAAAAGCTATTATTAATAGTTTAATTACTTATAATTATTATGGTATTAACTCGGATGAAGAATATATAGATAACTTAAATAAAGTAACTAAAGAAGATATTATTAAAGTTGCAAATGAAGTAAATATTAATACTATATATTTACTTAAGGAGGTTACTAATGAAAATTAATCTAAATGGTTTAGATAAAGATGTATATTATGAAAAACTAGATAATGGATTAGAAATATATGTAGTACCTTATCCTGACAAAAAGAATTATTCAGTATCATACTTTACTAAATTTGGTTCTAATCAAACTACCTTTATACCAGAAGGAGAAAAAGATTATATAAAAGTACCTGATGGTATAGCACATTTCCTAGAGCATAAATGTTTTGAAACTGAAGAAGGAGTAGATCCCTTTACTTTTTACTCAAAGACGGGAACCGATTCTAATGCTTTTACAAGCTTTGTGGAAACAGCTTATGTATTTAATGGTACTAGTAACTTATTACCAAATTTAGACTTCTTATTAACATTTGTTAATAGTCCATATTTTACAGATGAGAACGTAGAAAAAGAAAAAGGTATTATTGCTGAAGAATTACGTATGTATGATGATAATCCATATGAGCAATTACATAACAATATGAGAGAAGCTACATATATAAATGATCCATATCAAGTACCAATCGGAGGATCAGTAGAAAGTATTAAGGATATTACAAAAGAATACTTATATAGAACTTATAATACTTTTTATAAACCTTCTAATATGGTTTTATTGGTAGCTGGAAACACTTCTTTAGAAGAAGTAGTAAGTGTATGTAAGAATAATAAAAAATTAATGGATAGAACTAATGGGGAACCAATAAGAGTAAAAGAGTTTGATGAACCTAAAGAAGTTCGTGATAAAGAAAGAGTATTCTCTTTCCCAGTAAATGTTAATAAATTTGCTTATACTATTAAGATTGAAAAGAGTAAAGAAATGGATATCTTTAAATATAATTTAGTATTAGAAATAATATTAGAAATGCTATTTGGTGCTAGTTCTTTATTTAAAGATAATATCTTAAAGACTAATTTATGTCAGCATTTTAATGCTTATACAGATATTACTAGATACTATGACTCTTTAGTATTTATGGGAGAAAGTGATAAACCTAAAGATGTCGTAAATTATATAAATGATACCCTAGATATTAATACTTTAGATGAAGAAACATCTAATAGAATAAAAAAGGTATTTATAGCAGACTATGTTAATAGTATAGATGATGTAGATAATACTTTATATGAGATTGAGTCACATATAATTAATTATGGTAAATACTATAATGATAAATTAGATATATTAAAGAGTATTACTTTTAAAGAAGTAGTAGATTTATTTAATAAATTAGACTTATCAAATAATTCATTAGTAATAATGAATCGTGTTGAAAAGTAGTATTAAACGTTGTAAAATTAAAGAGAGGAGTAATTATGAATAAAGAAATATTAGATGAAGCTGAACTTAGAATGGAAGAATCTTTAGAAAACTTAGAAAAAAGATTTGGTACAATTAGAACAGGAAGAGCAAATCCAAGTGCTCTAGATGGAGTAGTGGTAGATTACTATGGATCACAAAGCCCATTAAAGAGTCTAGCAACTATTACTGTGCCTGAAGGTAACCAATTATTAATTAAGCCATTTGATAAGCACGCTTTAGGAGAAATGGAAAAAGCAATACTTAAATCTAATCTTGGTTTTACTCCTACAAATGATGGAGAAACATTAAGGATTATAATTCCACCAGTAACTGAAGATAGAAGAAGAGAATTAACTAAACAAGCTAAAGCTGTATCAGAAGAAGGAAAGATTGCTATTAGAAATATAAGACGTGATGCAATGGATGATATAGATAAGTTAGAAGATATCTCTGAAGACGATCAAAAATTAATGGAAAAACAAGTTCAAGATTTAACAAATGAATATAATAAAAAGATTGAGGACATGCTAAAAGAAAAAGATGAAGAATTAATGACTGTATAGTTATTAATTCTTTTTTAGTTTACATTTTTATAATGAATTGTTGTAATAAATGCATAAATATTTGATATAATTGATATGATAGATTAGGAGTTGATTTTTTATGTCAAACGTATTAGGAATAGTAGTTTCCTTGATTTACATAGGTATTATTATTGCTATTGCTTCATTCTGTTATCAAAAGAAACAATTCAGTATTGAAGATTCAAGAAAGTTTGTTCATGTAGGTTTATCTAACTGGTGGCTTATTGCGATGTTATTCTTTGATAACTGGATTTGGGCATGTATATTACCATGTGCATTTATTATATTTAATCTACTAAATTTGAAGTATAACTTTATTAAGGGTATAGAAAGGCCAAAGAAACAAAAGACTTTAGGAACAGTATTTTATTGTGTTGCCCTTACTATACTGGCAGTATTACTATTTAGAACAGAACAGTTAAAGTATATTGGCGCTATTGCTATATTAATACTTGGATATGCTGATGGTTTAGGTGGGTTAATATCTGAGTATTTAGGTAAACATGAATTTGGATTTGGCCATAAGACAGCTGAAGGAAGTTTCACAGTGTTTACAATTTCCTTTGTAATAAGTTATGTATTATTTAATATGTTACTATATTCAGACCTTGCTTTAGAGTATTCATTCTTTATAGCATGCTTTGCTACAATAATTGAACTATTCAGTGTAGGTGGAATTGATAACTTAACTCTTCCTTTAGGAGTAGCAGGAGTAACTTATTTATTAATAAGAGAACCATTATTTAGCAAATTTAGTTTAGGTTTTGCAATTATGGGACTAATTGTCTGGGTAGCATTACTAAATAAAATGCTAAGTTATGCAGGTGGAATAGCTGCCTTAGCATTAGGAGTAATAATATTCTACTTTGATGGACCAGTTGCAGCATTTTCAATATTGTTCTTCTTCTTAACAAGTGCCATACTTGAACATTATCATGATATACCAAAAGAAGAAAAGACTAAGTCATTTGTTCAAGTTATGGAGAATGCCGTTCCATTTATTATGTTTGGTTTAATGTATTACGGTACTAATTCAGAAGTCGCTTTAGTAAGTTTATTTACAGCTATAGCCGGAGCTTGCTCAGATACTTGGGGATCAGGGCTTGGATATTATTCTAAAGAAAAAGTATTAAATGCTTTATCATTTGAACCAATTAGAAAAGGTGAATCAGGTGGTATAACATTACTTGGTACATTTGGAGAATTATTAGGAAGCTTAGCGATTGCTTTATTAAGCCTCCTTATGGGTGGACCTAATATGTTAGCAAGGTGTTTAATAATATTTGTATTTGGTTTCTTTACAGCATATTTAGACTCAGTATTTGGTATTTTATTACAGGTTAAATACTATAATAAAGAAACTGGAGACTTTAGAGAAACAAAACCTAAGAATATGAAAGGTTATGAAAAAATATCTGGTTATGGATTTATCGATAATAGTATGACTAACTTCTTAACTATTATGATTAGTTCATTACTAGCAGGTATGTTAGCTTTCTTAGTATTCTAGTGTAAATAAGAGTAAACAAAGTGTCGATTAGACACTTTTTTATTTGGTTTACATGTTATAGTATTATTAGATAGGAGACAAGTATGTTAAAAAGAATTAATAAAAACGTATTATTTGTTTTTGGCATGTCCTTTGTATTTTTAGGACTAGGTTTTCTTGTGCTTTCTATCGGTAATGCTAAAGAATATAATTATAAATCAATTAAGTATGAAGAAGTTGAATCAACAGTTGTTGACTTAAAGATAGATTATGAATCTTTATACTCATCTGTATGTCGTTATAATGTCGCTGGTAAAGATTATGAATATCAAACGGATTATGGACAGTTCTATAAAGATATTGGGGAACATGTACTATTAAAATATAATCCAGAAAACCCAGAAGAAGTAGTAGAAGTAGACGATGTTAAATATACAGTATATCCAATACTAAGTTTAATCCTTTTAATAATTGGTATTACTATTATTTATGAGAGATTATCTTCTATTAAGTTAAAGGGTAAGAGATTAGTACCAAAATTAAGACTAGTTGTAGAGAGCTAAATACTCTCTTTTACTTGTATTTATTTGATTTTGTGTTATAATTTTTGTAGCGACGGAGATTAAAGACGTAGTAAATGATTATCTTCTAGAGAGTCTATGGTTGGTGGAAATAGATAAGATATAGTTTATGAATTCACTTTAGGAGTTCCTACTAATACTAGGCGGGTTATTTACGTTATAAATAATGAGGTCATTAAATGATAAATTAAGGTGGTACCACGCGGAAGCGTCCTTTTGTGGTACTACCTTTTTCTTTTGTAGGAGGATTTATGAATATAGAAGAAATTAAAAAAGAATTAACTAAAGATTTAGATGGAGTAGATCTAAAGACTCTTCAAGATGTTAAGAATAAGTATCTAGGAAAAAAGGGATTAGTAGGTGAACTTACTAAAGATATGGGAAGTTTATCTATAGAAGAAAAGAAAGAACTAGGTAAGAAAGTTAATGAAATAAAGAATTATGTAGAAGAAGAAATTAATAATAAATATAATTCTTTAAATGAAGAAGAACTTAATAAAAAGTTAGAAAGTGAAAGAATAGACGTTACTCTTCCTGGTACAACTATACCAAGTGGGGCACCTAATATCTTAGAAAAGCTTATTGAAGAATTTGAAGAAGTATATATGTCTATGGGATATGACGTAGTAGATGGACCTGAAGTAGAAGAAGATAAGTATAACTTTGAACTTTTAAATATACCAAAAGGTCATCCAGCAAGGGATGCCCAAGATACATTCTATATTGAAGGAGAAGATATCTTATTACGTAGTCAAACAAGCCCAGTACAAGCTAGAACAATGTTAGCTTCTGATGGTAATACTCCTATTAGAATGATATGTCCAGGTAAAACTTATAGAAGAGATAATGATGATGCTACTCATTCACATCAATTTATGCAAATAGAAGGACTTTTAGTTGATAAGAATGTTTCTTTAAGTGATTTAAAAGGAACTATTGATGTTTCTATGAAGAAGATCTTCGGAGATGATGTAGTAACTCGTTTTAGACCTAGTTATTATCAATTTACTGAGCCTTCTGTAGAAGTAGATATATCTTGTTTTAAATGTCATGGAAAAGGCTGCTCTTTATGTAAGAATACTGGATGGATTACTGTATGTGGTGCAGGTATAGTTCATCCTAATGTATTAAGAGACTGTGGCTATGATCCAAAGACATGGACAGGATTTGCTTTTGGCTTTGGTGCTGAAAGATTAGCAATGCTTAAATATGGAATAGATGATATTAGAACATTCTATAATACAGATTTAAGAGAATTAAGAGAATTTGATAGGAAGGAGGATTAATATGATAAGTTTAGAATGGGTAAAAGATTATATTGATTTAGATGGTGAAGACCCAAAAGAACTAGCAGTAAAAGTTACTAAAGCTGGTATTAATGTTGAACGTGTTGTAACAAACGATATTAAAAACTTAGTAATTGGTGAAGTAAAAGAATGTAATCCTCATCCAGATTCAGATCATTTACATGTATGTATGGTTGATACAGGTAAAGAAGTTCTTCAAATAGTATGTGGAGCCGAGAATGTAAGAAAAGGAATAAAAGTTATTCTAGCTTTACCAGGAGCTGTTCTTCCTGGAGGAGAAATTAAAAAATCAGTAATTCGTGGAGTAGAATCAAATGGTATGATTTGTGCTTTATTTGAGTTGGGTTTAGAAGAAAACACTGAAGAGAACTATGCCAAAGGAATAGCAGAACTTCCAGATGACGCTCCTATAGGAGAAGAACCATTACATTATTTACATAGAGATACTACATTATATGAACTTGATGTACATAAACATCGTAATAATGATTGTTATTATCATATTGGGTTTGCTTATGAAATAGCAGCAATACTTAATAAGAAAGTTCATTTACCAGAAATTAAGTATAATGAAGTTAAAGAAAGTGTTAAGGATAATATGACTATTCAAATAGATACGGAGATGTGTCCATATTATTCTTGTAAGATGGTTAAAGATGTCAAAATAAAAGAGTCCCCTGACTTTATTCAAAGAAGATTATTAGATGCAGGTATGAGACCAATTAATAACGTAGTAGATATTTCTAACTATGTAATGCTAGAATTTGGTCAACCACTTCACTTCTTTGATTATAAGAAACTAGGAAATAAAATAGTAGTAAGACAAGCTAAAGATGATGAACCAATTACTACTTTAGATGAAAAAGATAGAGTCTTATCTTCTAAGGATATTGTTATTACAGATGGTAATAAACCAGTATGTATAGCAGGTGTAATGGGTGGATTAAATACTGATGTTGATGAAACTACTAAAGATATCTTAATAGAAAGTGCTATATTTGATGCTGTTTCTATTAGAAATACTGCTAGTAGATTAGATTTAAAAAGTGAAGCATCTATAAGATATGGTAAAGGATTAAGCCCTGAATATACACATATGGCTATTGAAAGAGCTTGTCAGTTACTAGAAGAATATGCCGATGGTAAAGTATTAAGTGGAGAATTAATCCATGATAAGACTGATCATAAAGATGAGATAGTAGAATTTAAAGCTAAAGATGTATGTAACATGCTTGGTATTGAAATCAGTGAAGAAGATATGGAACATGAGCTTAATAGATTAGATTTTGCATTTAAGAAAGATAAAGATAAGTTTATTGTAACTATACCTAAAAGAAGACTAGATATTGATCCAAACGTTAATGATATAGCAGAAGAAATAGGTAGACTATACGGATACCAAAATCTTAAATCTACATTACCTGTACTAGAAACCAGAAAAGGAGTATATGTAGGAGATGTTAAGATTAGAAAGAGTATTACAAGAAGACTTAGAAGTTTAGGCTTAAATGAAGCTAAAACATATACTTTAGTAAACCCAGAGATGGCAAAGATGTTTAAGTATGAAGACAAAGAATTAATCACTTTACCTAATCCATTAAGTGTAGATAAAAGTGTTATAAGGGGTACTATTCTTCCTTCATTATTAAATGCTTATAATTATAATAAAGCTCGTAAAGTAGAAGATATTAATCTATATGAAATAGGTAAAACATATGACAAAGACTATAATGAAGATGTAAAGGTTTCTATCTTAATGAGTGGTAACTTAAGTTCAAGTACTTGGAGTAATAATAATCTTAAAGTAGACTTCTATACTATTAAAGGAGTAGTAGAAAACTTACTTGAATATCTTGGTTTCCATAATAGATATAAAATAGTAAAGCCAGAATCAAGTATAAGTGGACTTCACCCTGGTATCAGCGCAAGAGTATTATTAGATAATAAAGAACTAGGTGTTATAGGACAAGTTCATCTAAGTATTACAAAAGATAAAGTGTTTGTAGCAGAACTATCTATGACTAAACTAGATGTTAGAACTCGTGGAATAGACTTCATCCCTGGTAATAAATATCCAGAAATAGTAAAGGATGCTGCTTTCATAGTAGATAAATCTACTTCATGCGATGATATTGTCTATGTAATTAGAAGAAACGGTGGAAAGAACTTAGAACATATTGAAGTATTTGACTTATATGAAGGAGATAATCTAGGAAAAGATAAAAAGTCTATTGCGTTCAGTTTAACATATGCAAATCATGAAAGAACATTATCTGATGAAGAAGTAATGCAAGACTTTAATAAGGTTACACATGAAGTTGTAACTAAATGTAACGCTGTATTAAGAGATAAGTAATTATCTCTTTTTCTTACCTCAAAATTTGATTTTTAGGCTAAAATGTGATATAATTAAATTATGCAGGGAAAAGGGGTTGAATTCTGCTGTTAGCAGGAATTATATGACAATAATTGCGTTATTAATCGTAAAGCGATTATTAAAAAAATAGACAAATAGTCTATTTTTTTAATATAATAAATATAGTAGAGGTGATATAGATGTCACAAAAGAATTGTGTAGAAAACGATAAATATTTTCGTTTACAATTATTTGGGAAAAAATATAAAATTGAAAAAAAGAGAGTTGAAAAATTAAAAGCAAAGATTATTAAGGGTACTGCCACTGGATTAGCTCTTGGCATGGTAGCATATACTGTTCCTTCAATGATTTCGAAAGGTATTACTGAATCAAAACAAACTGCTGTTATTGAACAATTTGGTAATCTTGATGAGCATTATGGTATAAATGAAGATGGACTACTATTAAACTTTCAGCCTGAAGGGTATGTATCAATTAATACGAGTCACCAGAAAGTTACAATGTCACCCGATGAATGCATTTCGTATTTCCATGATTATGTTGCTTTACTTGAAAAAGCTGTTGAAAAGCATCCTAATGCAGACACTACGTTTAATCCAAGTTTAGGATCAGATGAGATAGAACCCCTTATAGCTCCATATATGATGGAAAATGGCCTTCTTGATTTAGAAAAGGTAAGTGCTCTTTTAGATGATTATCATACAAGTGATAAATTCTGGGCGATTTGGGAACCTATTAAACAGGGCTGTTATAACTTTGCTGAATTATATACTGATACAATGCGTGCTGCTATAAAAGATTGCTTTGCTGAGTTTGTTAATAATGAAAAGGGAACAAACTACACAAGAGATAATATAATGCTATATATACCTCACGTTAGTCATAATGACGGCAAACAATACTTTCACATTATAATAGGTCATTACACTGGTCCTACATTTTTTGAAGATGAAAATATGGATTTGGGTTCAGATTTAGATCAGGAGGTTAGGGTTCCATTTTATGCTATAGATACTTTAACTAATAGAAATCCTAAGACGCTAGCAGATTTAAAAGAGTTTATTGCTGTAGGTAGAAAAGGTTTATATACTGCACGTGTTGGTTTACCATTACTAGAAAAGAAAGGTTTACCACTTTTCAAGTATTATGATGCAGATGATAAAGAGTTTAATGAGGCTGCTAACGAAGTGCTTTTAGAAAATGGTATATCTCAAAGTAATAAATCAATGAAACATTAAAGAACTTTACTAAAAGTTCTTTTTTTCTTATAATTATTTTGGTGATAATATGACGATAACTATTAAGAATAATATAGATATTGATGTTATTATTGAGAAGAAAATTAGAACAAGGAATCTTTATATGAGAATGAAAGATCCTAGTACTTTAAAAGTAACATGTAATACGTTTACACCTGATTTTGAAATAAAAGCTTTTATTAATAGTCATATTAGAGAAATAGAAAAAATGTATGATTTTGTTAAAAAGAAAGAAGACTATGATAATACATTTATGTATTTAGGAAAAGCCTATAAAGTTATTCATACTAATACAAAGAAAGTTATTATTAGTAATGATAATATTTATATGGATGAAGATTATGATGTAGATAAGTTTTATAAGAAAGAAGCTAGTAGAATATTTCAAGAACATTTAGATACTTGCTATGATAACTTTACTAGATCTATTCCATATCCTAGTTTAAGTATTAGAAGAATGAAAACTAGATGGGGAGTATGTAATACTAAGACTAAAAAAGTTACACTAAACTTAGAACTTATAAAAAAGGATACTAAATACTTAGATTATGTTATAATACATGAACTATCTCATTTACTGGAAGGGAATCACTCTAGTAGATTTTGGTCTATAGTAGAAGAAAACTGTCCAGATTATAAATCATTAAGAAAAGAATTAAAGAATTATGAGTAGGTGAAATATGCTAATTACAAGTAAAGATAATAGTAAGATTAAAGATTATATTAAATTAAAACAAAAAAAGTATCGTGATGAAACGAATACTTTTATAGTAGAAGGTCTTCATTCAGTAATTGAAGCTTTTCGTAGTGGTTTATTAATTGAAGCTATTCTAGAACAAGATGAAGTAATACCTATTGAGTGTGAAAAAGTATATGTTACTCGTGAATTAATAGAGTTAATTAGTAGTACTGAACATCCTGAAAATGTAATGGGCTTATGTAATAAGAGAGAGTCTACATTAGAAGGAGATAAGATTCTATTAATTGATGGAGTGCAAGATCCAGGTAATTTAGGTACTATTATACGTAGTAGTTTAGCTTTTAATGTTGATACTATTGTACTAGGTAAAGGAACTACTGATTTATATAATCCTAAGACTGTTAGAAGTACTCAAGGAATGTTATTTCATATAAATATTGTAAATGCTGATTTAGATAAAGTAATAGATGAATTAAAAGGAAGAGATATTCCTATATATGGTACTAATGTATCTTATGGAATTGATGTAAAAGAACTATCTAGTAAAGATACTGAAAGATATGCTCTAATAGTAGGTAATGAAGGAGCAGGTGTTAATAGAGATCTATTAGATAAGTGTGATAAATTACTATGTATAAAGATGAATGATTTAGTAGAATCTTTAAATGTAGGTGTTGCTACTAGTATCTTATTATATGAATTAAGAGGTAAATAAAATGAATTATTTATATATAGGTAAAATAGTTAATACTCATGGATTAAAAGGAGAACTTAGAATATTATCTAAGTTTGAATATATTGATAAAGTATTTGTAAAAGGGTTTAAGTTTTATATTGGGAAAGATAAAGAATGTTATACTGTTACTAGTTATAGACATCATAAAACATTTGAAATGGTAACCTTTGAAGGATTTAATAATATCAATGATGTTCTATATATGAAGGGTATGGATGTATATATTAATAAAGAAGATCTAGTCCTTAATAAAGACGAGTATTTAGATGAAGACTTAATAGGTTTAAAGATAATGTCTAATAATGAGGAAAAGGGTATTATAAAGGATGTTGAATCTAATGGAGCTAGTAAATTACTAGTAGTAGATTATAATGATAAAGAAGTATTAATTCCTTATAATAAAGCATTTGTTAAATCTATTGATATAGAAGATAAAATAGTAGAAATAAATGAAATAGAGGGGCTTTATATATGAAAATAGATGTTTTAACATTATTCCCTAATATGTTTGATGGATTCTTAACTGAGTCAATTATTAAAAGAGCAATAAATGATTCTAAAGTAGAAGTAAATTTAATTGATTTCCGTGAATATTCAAAAGACCCACATAAAAAAGTAGATGACACTCCATATGGTGGGGGAAGTGGAATGGTTTTAACTTGCCAACCAATATTTGATGCCGTTAAAGATATTAAAACTGATGATTCAGTTGTAATACTTTTAACTCCAGATGGATATCAATATAAAGAATCTATGGCTAAAGAGTTAAGCTTAAAGAAACACTTAATACTGATATGTGGACATTATGAAGGATTCGATGAAAGAATTAGAAGTATATGTGACATGGAAATATCTATAGGAGACTATGTACTTACTGGTGGGGAAGTACCAGCCATGGTATTAATTGATTCTATTACTAGATTACTTCCAGGCGTTATTAATGAGGAAAGTTATGAAAATGACTCTTTTTCAACTAATTTACTAGATTATCCAACATATACTAAACCTAGAAGTTATGAGGGTATGGACGTACCAGAAATGTTAATTAATGGTAACCATAAGGAAATTATGGAATATAGAGAAAAAATGAGTTATAATAAAACAAAGGAAAGAAGACCAGATCTTTTAGAAAAGTAGGTGAAGTTATGCCTGTTACAAAAAGATATTTTGCATATAAAGAAAAAGATTCTGATACTATAGCATATTATGAGTATAAGAATAATGAAGGCCTAGATATTGTGCCTAATAAGAATACTAAGATTAAAGATGCAATATCAGTAGATAAGATGGTTATTATTAATAATTCTTTAATAGAGAAGACTATTGATAAGAAACTTAATAAGAGATTTAACCAAATTATTAAGGGTATAATGGACTTATATGATGAAGATGATGAAGGTGGAGAAAAACTTGGTCATATTCTAAATGAAGTAAATCGTTTAAAGATGGAATATATAAACACTTATAAAAAATTAATGAGTGAAGAGAAACAAGATTTATTTGAAAAGAAAGTTAAAATATTAGATAACGAGCTTAGACAAAGAATAGAAGCTTTAATTATAAAGGCTTATCAACAAGAAAGTGAATTTGATTATGATGAGTATGAAGATACCCATTCAAGAGGAGGAAGGTAAAGCCTTCCTTTTTACTGGAATCACTAAAATCCTTGATTTTGTTTGGGGAATATGTTAATATTATATACGTTGGATCCGCTGTATTCTTATATATGATCTAGTAAAACAATAAAGGAGGGACATCTTATGGCAAATGTAATTGATAAAATTAATGAAAAATCAATGAGAAAAGATATACCTGAATTTCGTGTAGGAGATACTGTTAGAGTAGATGTTAAGATCGTTGAAGGTAAAAGAGAACGTATCCAAGCATTCGAAGGAGTAGTAACTGCTAGAAAAGGTTCTGGTATTTCTGAAACATTTACTGTTAGAAAAGATTCTTATGGAGTAGGAGTAGATAGAATATTCCCAATTAACACTCCATCTATTGACAAAATAACTGTTGTTAAAGAAGGAAAAGTACGTCGTGCTAAATTAAATTTCTTAAAGGGTTATAATGGTCAATATAGAATTAAAGCAAGAAATACTAATAAGTAGATAGAAAAAGAGGCTAAGCCTCTTTTTTTATTTAAATTATTAAAATTAGATGTTATAATGTACATAATAGGTGACGAGTATGAATAGAAAAGGATTTACATTAGTAGAATTAATTGCTGTAGTCGTAGTACTAGGAATAATAGCTTTAATAGCAGTACCAGCTGTAAGTGGATATATGTATAAAGCTGATGATAACTTTTATACGACTACAGAGAAAAGTATTTTAGCTAGTGGAAGAGATTACTTTAGTGACTATCATACATTATTGCCAAAGAATGATGGTGAGACTACAAATGTTCCAATAGATAAACTAGTACATGATGGATATATTGATCCTATTATTAACAAGGATAAAGAAAAATGTGGTGGATATATCTATGTAAAAAGAAATGGAAATAAAGACTATTCTTATTGTGTAGTAATGACTTGTGGAAGTGAAAACAAAGTTAAAATTAATACATGTGATGGAACCCCTTCAGTAAGTAATAG
>JAEEGL011036305.1_pt1 | contig 36839 bp, 30 predicted proteins | sample 9134231 | NCBI WGS metagenome assembly JAEEGL01 (sample SAMN16246548, study PRJNA631951) | gut metagenome | biome: gut microbiome; feature: rumen; material: fiber-attached | host: Bos | place: Iran: Karaj | collected 2018-10 | reverse complement strand
GTTTCTCCGGAAAGCGGTCTTGTATTCAGGCCGCTGTCGCCGAAGCTTGAGACGAAGCTTTATCTTGTGTGGAATAAGTTCCAGACGCACACACCGATTGCGGAGAGATTTGTCAGACAGATAGAAGAAACATTCAGATTAAATGTAAAATGATACAAGGAGAAATTTCGGTCAACTGTCGGAAGAAGAAGCTAAAGCTATGATTTCGGCTGACAGTTGTCCCAATTTCATCAAAGCATGCATAATAACAACTTGGCGAAGTACTCATCGTGAGTGGCTGAAAAACAGTAAAGGCAAAACTTAAGGAGGCTGCGCTTTGAAAGATCAATATGTTGCAGACATCGGTGATTACGGAAAATACGGCTTGCTCCGTTTTCTGTCAAGCAAAGGAATAAATATCGGAGTTAATTGGTACAGAACCGAAAATGACGAATCCAATGACGGAAAGTTTACAGACTATCTAAAAGATACAAGAGAAAATGGCGACAGGCAATATGATGAATCAGTTTTTAAAGATCTTCAAGAAATAGCAAAAAAAGATAAAAAATCTGTTCTTGATATTGAAAAAAGTGGTGTTATTCTCAATGCAGTTTTCTTCAATGAATTTCTGACTTCGGATTTTGACGAGCGCAGGGAGTGGCATAAAAGAGCAAAGAAAGCCCTGTTAAACAATAAAACAAATCTGATTTTTGCTGATCCTGATAACGGTACATATAGAGAAGGAAAAACGCCACCCCGAAATGTTGCCGACAAATATGCTTTGCTGGACGAGTTAAGAGAATATTATGATGAAGGCGCCGATGTTGTTTACTATTGTCACAAGGCACGACGCAAAGAAGATGCTTGGCACAAAAAAGTAAACGAATTCAATGATAACTCTCATAACGCAAAAATAATTGTATTGACATTTCATCGCGGAACCCAAAGGTCATATATTTTTGCGATACATCCCGAGAATTACAAAAAATATGATAAGCTTTTAAATGAATTTATTGATGGCCCCTGGGGTAAAATATCGGTTGACAAAAAGAAGCCGCCGTTCAGCAGAGAACAAATAGTTGCAGAAGGTGAGTGAAAGAAGTTTTATGATTATAAAACAAACTGATGTCGAACTTACAGTTGAAAACGGTAAACCAATAAAATTTGTGTATTTGGGCACAGAACGGTCTGTTGAGGAAGCAATTGAGTTATATGGTCTTGATGAGTCACACTCTATGCCCGGAGCAATATATGGAAAACCGTTATTATATTTAATATCAAAGAGTCTAAATTCGAGTTAAAAGAATACACAGGTGAAGAATAATAATGAGATAATATTTTAACATTGACCGCATAGACTGCAACCCGTTAACATGAAATAGCGATATAATACAATCATTCACGAAAAGCTGTGCAACCAAATTTTTTCTTCCAAGCAATATTCAACAACAAAAAATGCCCGTATCGCAGTGATACGGGCTTTAATTATTAGTGCTGTCAAACTGCCTTGAGAGGCATCGGGATATTTATAAAAAAATTTGGTCGCCAAATCGTCGCCTTTTTTGCAGAAAATTGATATTTTCGGGATAAAAAAAGCAGACAAGGAATTGTAAAAACTCCTTGTCTGTCATGGCGGAGAGCAAGGGATTATTATCGCCTCGCTTCGCTCGTTGCGACTCGGCAAACACTCCACCGGAGTGTTTGGTTTCGGCTCTGCCTCAACTCCCCTCGCTGTTCGAATCCCTCAATACAAAAAAATCAGCCCGCCCTGACGGGCGAACTGATTTATTGGCGGAGAGCAAGGGATAAGTCTTTGCTGCGCAAATCCTTGCATCCTCGGCGACCGTTGCTTCGCAACAGTACCCGCCTCGGACTTCGCGGCTGAAAACAGTCCGCCGGACTGTTTTCTTAACGCCGCTCACCCTCTCAGGCTTCGAATCCCATCAAAGCAAAAACACCGAGACAAAAGTCTCGGTGTTTTTGTTGGCGGAGAGCAAGGGATTCGAACCCTCGAACCGCTTTTAACGGTTACACGATTTCCAATCGTGCTCCTTCGACCAGCTCGGACAACTCTCCGTGTTGTGTCAAATTGACATCGCTATTAAATTGCAAGCGATATTATATATGACTTCGCTGTAAAAATCAAGTGTTTTATTGAATTTTTCACCTGCGCGTGATAATGTAGTAAGCAACGGGGCGGTTTTGTTTGTTCACAACGAAACCGATTATGAGAAAAACTGTATTCCGACCGCGGCGGAGATGAATAACCGACGCCTCACGCGGAATATATGATACGGAGATTAATTATGGATATAAAATGGCGTGAAGGATATGAAATTGAGGTAAAAACAAACGGCGATGAGGTCACCGTCTCCGCGAACAGAGATGGTCTGCTGTCGCTGGCGGAGCAACTGACCGCTCTTGCCGGTGAGGCGGAGGGCAGCCATATTCACTATGACCGGTTCAACTCGCTCGAGGACGGCTCCGCGCAACTGATAATTGAAAAACGGGCTTCGGGGAGATGAGGGAGTGAACGAATCGGAAATATATAAAGAACTCACGGCATTGACAAAAGACAGGCTCAGGTGGGAAGAGAGCATACCGTATCTCTCGGCTCTGCTCGACTCCGGCTCCGTCAGAATAAAGGCAAAGGCGATGTGGCTGCTCGGTGAGGCGGGTCTTGAGCATCCGCTCGCAACACAGGACACGGTTCCTTCTATAGTTTCATTTTTTGACAGTTCCGTGCCGCTTCTGCGTGAACGAGCGGTCAATGCCCTGGGAAGAATAGGGCGAGGTTGCTTCAGCACTGTTGAGCCGTATTGGGAGAGTATGTTCCGCTTCGCCTCCGATCCGGGCGCGAAGGTGCGGCTGAGTTTTATATGGGCGTCTGAAAATATTGCCGTGAACACTCCGGATATTTATGAAAACCATATGCCGATGTTTGAAAAACTGCTGTTTGATGAGGACGAAAAGGTCAGAACGGAAGCGCCTGAGATTTTTCGTGTGCTCGGCAAACGCAGACCGGAATTTGTTCTTCCATATATCGAACAACTTAAAATAATATCGGAAACAGACAATAACCGCGTTGTAAGAATACACTGTCTTGGCGCTGTCAAGGCGGTGCTGTCGGAGTGATTATCTGTACAGTTTTTCAGATTGAACGGTAAATTTACCGAATCTTAACAATTTTCTTTCCCGTTTCTTTACTTACGGGTGGTTTAATACAGACAACGGGTCAGCCGGGATTGATTCCCCGCTGAATATGAACGGAGGTTTTTTATGTACCGCATTCTGATCTGCGATGACGACAAGCCCATTGTGGACTCGCTCGAGATTTATCTCAAACTCGAGGGCTATGAGGTGCTCAAGGCGCAAAACGGCAAAGAGGCGCTTCAGATTGTCGAGCAAAACGAAATTCACTGTATTCTTATGGATATAATGATGCCCGTGATGGACGGCATGGCGGCGACTCTCAAGCTACGCGAAAAATACAACATTCCGGTAATCATCCTCTCGGCGAAAAGCGAGGACACCGACAAGATATCGGGCTTGAACTTCGGGGCGGACGATTACATCACAAAGCCGTTCAATCCGCTTGAACTGACAGCGCGCGTCAGGTCGCAGATAAGGCGGTATGTGACGCTCGGAAGTCTGGAGAAAAAGGATTCGCGCCTCGTAACGGGAGGGCTCTCGCTCGACCGTGAAACAAAGCAGGTGACCGTTGACGGTGATGAAGTGCGCCTGACCGCCACGGAATACAAAATACTTGAGTTCCTTATGGAAAACATCGGCAGAGTGTTCTCAACGGATCAGATTTACGAGGCGGTATGGAACGAGCCGACGCTGCCGGGTGAAAAAACCGTTACCGTTCATATTCGCAAAATAAGGGAGAAAATCGAAATCGATCCCAAAAACCCGAAATACTTAAAGGTGGTGTGGGGAATTGGATACAAAATTGAAAAGCAGTAATGTAAAACCCGCAGTCAAAGCGGTATGTGTAATACTCAGCGTTGTAAGTCTTATGTTTTCCGCGTGCTTCACGCTCTATACGGCAATGAGGATTCACACGGCGGGGAAGTATAATATTTTTGAAGCCAACCGGCTCGCTTATACCGAAACTCTCGATTTCGGCAAAAAATTCGACGAGGCGGTCACGGACGCCGTAAATATTGCGAACACTCTCGACCTTGCGAACAGCGCGAAGATTATAAAGGCAAACTGCGACAAGACGATACCTGTCATACTCGAATCGTATCTTAACAATCAGGCGTCGATAATCAAAGAGGAACTTCAGTACACCGTGCGCGATTACGAGATGAATCCCGACGATTATTCCGCCGGCAATATAGAAACCGCAAAAAAAGTGCTGACACTGACCGACAGCAGGGAAATAATCAAATACAAGTCCCTCGTGCGCGATGAGGCGTTTGACCGCGAGTACCGTTACAACATTAATAAGATAAATCACGAGGAATGGGACGTTCTTCTTGAAAACAGCGGTCTCAGCGAGGCGGTGGCAAAAAAAGAAATAACCCGTTTATTTGACGAGCAGGTCAAAAATATTGAAAACGCCGACTGCTCATACGCCGAGGATATGTTCAGCCGCCTCACGGGATTTTCATACTATATCAGAGTTGAAGGAAACAGCAGGGTAATAACCAACATTGCCGAAAAGAATATTGCCCCCTTCACGGCTGCCGTTGAAAAGGCGGGCGGAGCGGATAAATATTTTGAGAAGAACCCCGCCCTGATATATATTGCCGTCACTCCCGAAGGCATAACATCAAAAGGCATTGAGTGCTTTTCAGACAACGGATATTACAGCGATTATTACTCAACTCCGGTAAATCTTATGTTTTCGCTTGACAGTGAATTCTGGCCCGACAACTCAACAGTTTATATTTTTTATAACAAAGATACGGTGACGCCTCAGAAATACGCCTGGGACAATAACCGCGTGCCTGTAAAAGCCGCGGCTGCGGCGGCTGTTGCGCTGTTTGTGCTTTCAATCATCCTGCTTGTAATCTCGGCTGTTCTCTCGGGAAAAAGAGATGAAAACGACAATGTGCGCCTTATGTTTTATGACAGAATACCCGGCGATATCGGCGTTCTTCTCGCCCTCATATTCTTCGGGCTGTTTGTTACCGGGGCGGCGGGCTGCACGGCGGTCTATCTGTTTGGCGGAGAGTTCATCGGTTCAAGTCTCAGCGAACTTCAGTCCGGCAATCTCGCCCTTGCCGGAGCGGGAATATGCTGCGCTCTCGCTTTCTTCGTCTTTGAATGCTGGCTGTTCTCCGTAATCCGATTAAAAAAATCCGGCGGAAAATGGCTTAAAAACTTTATCATATTAAGACCCGTTCTTTGGCTTTTCCGCAAAATACGCAAGCTGTTCTCACTGCTCGCCTACAAACCGCGCAAACTCGGCAGAAGTGTTGTGATAATGATATGCGCGGCAGTTCTGATTATTCTGCTGCTTGCCGCGGCGGTCGCCGGCTTCGCGAGACGTTATACGGGCTTAAGTTTTATATGCGCCGTACTCCTGATTGCGTTCTGCGCTTTCATTGCGGCAAAGGTTCTCTCCTACGCGAAAAATCTTGACAGAATTATCGATTCCACAAGCAGGGGCGATTTTAATATTGACACAAACGGCTTCCCCGAATCGCTGAGAGTTCTCGGCAATAATATGCAGTTCACGGGCGAGCAGCTTTCAAGAGCCGTTGACAAGGCGGTGAAGGACGAGAGAATGCGCACGGAACTGATAACCAATGTGTCGCACGACCTCAAAACGCCGCTCACTTCAATTATAAACTACACCGACCTTTTGAGCAGATGCGACATAGAGGACGAAACGGCTAAAGGATATATTGAGGTGCTTTCGGAGCGCTCACAGAGGCTCAAGGTGCTTGTTGAGGACCTCGTTGAGGCGTCAAAGGCGAGCTCGGGAGCGATTCAGATGAACATTGAAAGAATCAATCTGCGCGAACTAACCGCCCAGGTCGCGGGCGAAATGGCTGAGAGTTTTGAAAAGGCGGATCTTGATTTCAAAATAATTCTGCCCGAACTGCCGGTCATGATAAACGCGGACGGAATAAAGACCTGCAGAATAATCGAAAATCTTCTTTCAAACGCGTCAAAATATTCCGCGACCGGCTCAAGAGTATATTTCACTCTCACACGCGATGCGGAATACGGGGTGCTCGAAATAAAGAACATATCGGCGACGGAACTCAATATTCCCGCCGGGGAGCTTATGGAGCGCTTTGTACGCGGCGACTCCTCACGCACGGACGGAGGCAGCGGGCTGGGGCTTTCAATCGCCAACAATCTCGCCGCCCTTCAGGGCGGAAACCTTCAGCTGATAATTGACGGCGACCTGTTCAAGGCGATTCTGCGCCTGCCGCTGTGCGGGGATTAAAACCGAACACATCTGAAAAGGCATAATCATACAAAAAGAAAACTCCGTCCGTTTAGGGCGGAGTTTTCGCTTTATCACTGCTGATATGTGGGATACTGATTATAATATGCGTTTTGTGAATTGTTTAGATATTCCTTGTACTGCTCAACGGCGGGATTGCCCTGGTATTTTGCGAGTGAAATATATTCAACAAGTTCTCTGATGAATTTATAAAGAGGATAAACCACAGTGATTGTTGAAAGGAGCACAAGCATAATGGTTAAAAACTCGCCTCCGTTGCCGCCGTCAAACAAATCACTGAATTTGAGCGCGGCATATCTTATCATATACGGAAGAGTGATAAAGACCGCTCCGGTTGCTCCCATTTCGCCTATCATGCAGACCATGGCGACAATGCCGAGAATAAGTGTTATCGCAAGCGTGACAATTCTGGTAACTGCCCAGGAATGGAGGCATTCAACGCTGTCAAACCAGTACTCTTTGTAAGTAATCATATGGAAGGCGTTATAGCCGAGATTCTCGGGGAACTCCCTGCCGCAGGAATGGCATTTTCTGATTTCCGTTACATTGTTTTCATAATTGTTGTTCATTTTTATTTCTCCTTTATTATTTTTTTCGGTGTTTAACCTTTTTGTTTTATCTGTCGTATTTTTCGATCATGCTGCCTGAACGGTTTGAATCGGGTTCGAATTTGCTGCAGCATTTCTCTCCCGCCTTCACCTGTCTGTCATACTTTTCGCAGTTGAAGGTTGTTGAGTAGCAGAAGGTGTAACCGCTGTAAAGATTCATATATTTGCAGAATCCGCAGCACCCGTAATAGCTTTTCGACATAACTCTTTCTCCTTTCGTTTTTTCTTTTGCTGTTGTGACCACATTGTAGCATTTGCTTTTTGAGGTTCTGTAGTCGCCGTTTTACCCCTTTGATTTTTTGCCGGTCATAGCTTGACTGCGGTCTCCTTTTTCTGTTTACGCTTATATGGAAAGCGACAATTTTCTTATTGAAAAATATTTGCGTAAATGATAAAATAATATTGTTAATCTTAATTTAGAAAGGATCTGTTACGGCTATGGATTACAAAATGACTCTGACTCCCGAACAGGAAACCCTGCTTAACGGCTCAAGGGGCGACGCCGTCGCCAAGGTTATGAAAACCCTTGTTATGTACGGCGAGGCGTTCGGAGCCGAAAAGATGGTGCCTGTCACAAGCGAAAAAGGTCACCTTGTAACGAGCTTCGGCTTAAAGGTTATGAAGCCCGTTTACGACCTTATGGACACGCTCATTGAAGGCAACGCGATTTCCAAGCAGAAATTCTCCGTTGACCCGAAACCGATTGACCCCAATGTTCCCGCGGGTTTTCTTGAAAATATCGTTTTCAACAAGCTTATGTACTCCATGCAGGACAGTTACGACGCCCAGCTTACAAAACTCGGATTAATCGACAAGAACTCCTACACCTGCGCCTGCTATCTTGACGAGGTCGGCAACAAGCCCGCAAAGGGTGAAATTCTTTCCTGGGCCGAGTCCTCCGCCGTCGTTTACGCCAACTCCGTGCTCGGCGCGCGCTGCAACAGAAACTCCGGCATAATTGAGCTTTTCGGCTCAATCACGGGCTTTGTTCCTTATTTCGGTCTGCTCACGGACGAGGGCAGAAAGGCGACCTGGGTTGTGGAGGTAAACACAACCAAAAAGCCCGAGGCACAGGTTCTCGGCTCCGCAATCGGTATGAAGGTTATGGAGGATGTGCCCTATGTCAAAGGGCTGGACAAATGGCTCGGCACAGAACTCGACGGCGACGCCTGCGCATATCTCAAGGATTTCGGCGCGGCAACGGCGTCAAACGGCGCCGTAGGTCTCTACCATATAGCGAACCTCACCCCCGAGGCGAAGGAACAGGGCGAGGCGCTCATCGCGGAAAACGCGAAGGTTTATGTGATTGACGACGCGGAACTCAAAAGAGTGCAAAACGAATATCCCGTAATGTGGAAGAACCCCGACGGCAAGCCGCAGCTCTGCTTTGTGGGCTGCCCGCATCTCTCGCTCGCCCAGCTGAACGAGTGGACGGACAATGTTGCCGAAGGGCTTAAAAAGAACGGGCTCAAAAAGGTGTCCGTGCCCACGGTGTTCACCTCCGCCCCCGGCGTAATCGAAAAATTCAACAAAACCGAAAAAGCGAAAGTTCTCAAGGACTGCGGCGTAATTCTCAGTTATATATGCCCGCTTATGTATATGAACAACCCGCTTTGCAAGTCAAAGAATGTTATAACCTGCTCCAACAAGCTCAGAACCTACACGACCTCCCGCTATTACAGAAGCGAGCAGATTCTTGACATAATCACAAAGGAGGTAAAATGAGATGAAACAGTTCAAAGGCAGACCCGTAGTCGCCGGCAAATGCACGGCTGACGCCCTTGTATCCCGCGGCGGTTTCAACACACTCGCCTCCTTCCAGGGAGCGCTCCAGTTCGGCGAAATCCCGATTCTCGGCAACAAATACAAGCAGACCGAATGCGATGACCAGAACAACAAGGATTTATACAGAAAGCCGATGCTCAACAAGGCGCTGTGCCTTCCGCAGACTATCGGCTCCACCACGGGCGGAATGGTGCTCTACTGCGCGAAATCGCTCGGCAAAAGCCCCGCCTGCCTGCTCTTCTCGGAGCATATAGACTCCCTCGCTGCCGCGGGCGCGATTCTCGCCGCCAACTTCTGCGACACGCCGATGGTCACGGTTGACTGCCTCGGTCAGGAATTCCTCGACTATGTGCAGGACGGTATGAAAATAACGGTTGACGAGGACGGCACCGTAACGGTTGAGTAACAACCGTCGGCGGAAAAGCCATATAATAGCAACAAATCCGGCGTTTGAAAACGCCGGATTTTTCTTTTTCCGAATATATAAAAACGGTCACAGCAAAGTGTGACCGTTTTTATATATTGTTATATGAATCTGAAGCAGAGCATTGTCATATCGTCAAACTGGCTGCTGCCCGCGGCGAAAGAGTCAACGGAATTCTTTATTCTCTCCACAAGCTGAACTGCGCCCGCGCCCCGGGTATCTTCAAAGCAGGAAAGCAGCCGCTCCTCGCCGTAAAGTTCCGTGTTCGGATTGTTCGCCTCGGTTATGCCGTCGGTATAGAGGCATACAATATCGCCTTTGCCGAGCGATACGGAGTGCTCTTTGTAGCGAACGCCCTCCATTCCGCCCAGAACAAGGCCGCTTTTTGATCTGAGATAATCCGCCTTGCCTCCGATAACCGTGACGGGCGGATTGTGCCCGGCGTTCACATAGGTAAGTTCTCCGCTTTTAAGGTCCAGAACGCCCACCCAGAGAGTGACGAACATATCCGCCTCGTTTCTCGCGCAGATGGAGTTGTTCGCCGTTTCAACAGCCGACGATAGTTCGGGAATATCGCGTATGCAGTTCTGAAGCGTGATTTTGGAGCTTGCCATAAACAGCGCGGCGGGAACGCCCTTGCCCGAAACATCGCCTATTACAAAAGCGATTTTATCCTTTTCAACAAAAAACACATCGTAAAAGTCGCCGCCGACTTCCTTTGCCGCTTCCATACAGGCGCTCACATCAACTTCCGCGCGCCCCGGATAAGTGCCGGAAATATCCGGCAGGAGAGAGTGCTGAATTACATTTGCCACCTCAAGTTCCGACTGCAGGCGACTTCTTTCAATTGCCATATTGCGTTGCCTTTCGGTGTAGCTCATAATGGCTATCATCATAGCAAAGCCGAGAGCGTTCACCGCCACAAAGGGAACGGCTATCTGCCTTACTATGCCGAAAGCGGTCTCAAACGGTTTTACCATAATAAGCACCACGCCGAGGTGGAATGTTTCCATGACCGCGCTTATGAGAAGCGCCCAGTAGGGCTTTACGACAACATCGTGTTTAAACTTTGAAATAACTCCGCACATAATACCTATGCAGCAGGTGGCGACAACACATGCCTTCGCGGTTATGCCGCCGAGCATAAGGCGGTGAAGCCCCGCGAGAAGACCGGCAATAATACCGCCGACAGGCCCTCCGAGAAAGCCCGCGAGCATAGGACCGATATCGCGCACGGAAATAACCGCCCCGTTTAACTCAAAGCCGGATATGTTGCCGTAAATGCCGAAAAGTCCGCCTACAATTCCCGCGAGAATGGCATATTTTCTGCGGTTTTGCTGCCTGTCCATCCATTTTGAAATGATGTCGCTGCCGCCGATAAAGCCGGCAATCAGCAAAACAACAGCCAGCGTTCCCACCATTTTGGAAAACAGTAAATTCATATCGTTCATAAATGTACGCGCACACCTTCGGTTTTACATCGGGTAAATTTATCTCTTTTTGTAAAGCACAAGTTCCGGGTTTTTCCCCTGCTCCTCATAGGTGCAGATGAGAATGAAATCCATATCGGCGAGCACTCCGAAGCAAACCTTCGGGTCAAACTCAGACTCAAGCTGATTGCCGAGATAGGTTTTGCCGTCGTCGAGGAACTTCACCATTTCGCCGTTCGGCAGACGGTATTCGAGGTTTACGAATTTGCCGACAAGGGCGTTTAAACTTTCAAGTTTCGGCATGCCTTCAATATTGAGGGCGTTTATCTCCTCAATGAGTTTTTGCTTGAACTCGTCAAACTCCCCGTTGTCGCCGAGTTCGTCATACTTTTTCCAGTAGTTTAAAGTGGGCAGCAGCCCTTTCATATAGGCGCGCGCCTGCTCCTCGGTGAAGTTTTCGCCCGCCATATGCTTTACGCAGACATCAATGAGTTCATCCATATCGCTGTATGTGTAGGTTCCGTCGGCGTAGCACCATTTGCAGTATTCCTCGTTGAGCGAGCCGTCGCTGTTTCTGCCTATCATCTCGTCCTCAAGCGGCATTCCGCAGCACTGGCACACAAGCTTGCGGGGCGAGCCCAGAAGAGTGTTGATTGAAACGCCGAAAGTGTTTGAGAGCAGTTTGAGCGTTTCGGTGTTCGGAACGGTGTCGCCGGTCTCCCAGCGCGATACCGCCTGGCGGGTTACAAAAACCTTTTCGGCAAGTTCATCCTGTGAAAGCCCGTTTTTTGTTCTGAGTTCGTATATAACATCCTTTGTATTCATAAGCGCATCTCCTTTTCTGTATCAATCATAATACAAAAGCGGCGCGAATACAAGCAACACGCCGTTGCTTTTTTATTTATAACAATAACATTATGCTTTTCTCTGTAACGAACGGGCAATCGCCGCCATACGCTCAAGGGCGTATTCAAAGAAATTGTAATAGGAGCCGCAGTAAATGTTTTCGCTATAATTGTTTATTCTGTCTCTCCTGCAGCCGCCGCGGCAAAGCGCGTAGTATTTGCAGGTTTTGCAGTGTGAGTGAATAAGCAGAGACTCTTCAATGAACGCCTTGTGTTTTTCGATTATTTCAAACGGGCTGTCATCATAAAGTGTACCTACTTTGTATGAATCCCCGCAGTAAAAATCGCAGGGATATATGCAGCCGTCCGATTCAACAACAAAATAGTGCCCGCAGGTGCCGCACATGGCGCAGCTTTCGGGCGCCCTGCCCGCGAGAATGCCTATGTAATTGTCAATATGGCGCACGGAAATATAATTGCCGCTCATATAATCGTCATACCACAGATCAAACAGTTTTTTGAGGAATGTTTCATAGCTCTCCGCCGAGAGCGATATCCCGCCTCCCCCGTCTATGCAGGGAATGAACTGCAGATAGCCGAAACGGTGCTTTTTGAAATAGGCGTATGTGCTTTCGATATCGGCGGCGTTTTTGTCGTCAACAACCGAGAGAATGTTGAAATCGACTTTGTGCTTATTGAGAAGCGACACAGCGTCAAGCACCCGCGGCAGAACGCTTTCGCCCCCGCTGTCAAGGCGGTATCTGTCGTTTGTTCTCCGTGCTCCGTCGAGCGACACGCCTGTGAGAAATTCGTTTTCTTTAAGGAAGCGGGCGAAGGCGTCGTCAATGAGAAGGGCGTTTGTCTGAATCGAGTAAAATACGGGCGCCTTGATTCTCTCATGTATTTTCCCTACAAAATACTTATAGAAATCAAGCCCCGCGAGAGTCGGCTCGCCGCCCTGAAACATAACGGAAACCTCCGACGGCGAAAACTTTTCGATTTTTTCGATAAGCAGATCCGCCGTGCCACGGGTCATTATTCTGTTTTCCCTGCCCTCGCTCACGGGTCTGTAAAAGCAATAGCCGCAATCCATATTGCACAGCCCCGCGGCGGGTTTGACAAGCAAAATTAATTTCTTCATAAGCATTATTCCCGTTGACTTTATTCTTAACGATAGTATAATGAAAATATATCGATAATGCAAGGGAGGAAGGCAAAAATGAGCCGCCCGAATGTTATTTTCATAATGACCGACGACCAGGGCTACGGCGACCTCGGCTGCCTCGGCGCCGAAGAACTGAAAACTCCGAACATAGACTCGCTTGCGGAGGACGGAATGCTGTTCCGTTCAATGTACGCGGCATCGCCCGTATGCTCGCCCTCCAGAGCCGCCCTTCTCACGGGCAGATACCCCGCCAACGCCGGTGTGCGCGCCATTCTCGCGGGTCACAGAAGAGCGAGCGGACTTACAGCCGAAGTGCCCACAATCGCGGCGGCACTCAAAAAGCTCGGCTACTCCACAGGCATCTGCGGCAAATGGCACCTCGGATTAAAGCCCGGATGCAGACCTAACGACAACGGCTTTGACGAGTTCAGCGGTTTCCTCGCGGGCTGCCTCGACTACTATTCTCACATATTCTATTACGGTATGGCGGACGGTGGCTGCAACCCGACTCACGACCTGTGGGAAAACGAGAACGAGGTTTACGCGAACGGCGAATACTTAACCGAAAGAATCACACGAAAAAGCGTGGATTTCATAAAGCGGCATAAGGACGAACCGTTCTTTCTCTATGTCGCGTACAACGCCCCGCATTATCCCATGCACGCACCCGAAAAATACCTTGACCGCTTCCCGGACCTTCCGTGGGACAGACGCATTCTGGCGGCTATGCTCAGCGCGGTTGACGACGGCGTGGGCGAAATAACGGCGGCTCTCGACGAACTCGGGCTCAGGGAAAACACGATTATCTATTACCAGAGCGATAACGGACCCTCGCGCGAGAGCAGAAACTGGCTCGACGGAACCGAGGATTTTTACTACGGTGGCTCGAGCGGAAAATTCACGGGGCACAAATTCAGCCTTTTTGAGGGCGGAATCCGTGTGCCCGCGCTTATAAATATGAAGGGCGGAATAAAGCCCGGAGTATCGGACAAGCCGCACATCTCAACCGACCTTTTCCCGACTGTTTTAGAGGCGTGCGGCGGTGACCCCGCCGAATATGACCTCGACGGCGAGAGCATTCTTCCCTTCCTCGAAGGCGGTGAGGAAAAATGCCACGACAGCCTTTTCTGGGAAATGGAGGGGCAGACAGCCTTACGCAAGGGTGACTACAAACTGGTGCTCAACGGCAGAGTTGTTGAAAGCGCCGAGCCGCGGGCGGAGGTCTTCCTTTCCGATTTGAACAGCGACCCCGGCGAAAAAAATAACCTCGCGGACGAGATGCCCGAACTTTGCGGGGAGATGAAAAAAGAAGCGATTCGCTGGCGCGAGACCATAGAGGAAAACTGGGAAAAGAAATACGCGAAAAACTATACGCTTACCTGACAAATCATAACGGCGGAGGAATGGACGAATGCGTATTCTGCGCTTGATAGTATCTTTGTTTCTGACTGTTGAAATGCTGTTTTCGAGCGTTTCCTCGGGCTTTGTAATCAAAAAAGAGATGCCCGAAAAGCAGACAGGGCAATACACTCAATATGTAAACCCGTTCATCGGCACGGGCGGAATTCCCTGGGCGTGCGCTATGCTCAGCCCCGCCGCCTGCGCGCCCTTCGGATGCGTGAGAGTGGGGCCCGACACCTGCGCCGTCGGCGGCACGGCGGCAATCAAGACAAACACCTCGGGCTACTACTATGAGCACGGGCATATTCTCGGCTTCAGCCACAGCCGCCTTTCCGGCACGGGAGCGCGCGATTACGGAATGTTCCGCGTAACGCCCTGCGTAAACGGCAAAAAGCCCTCCTGCCTCGCCTATTCGCACAAAAGCGAGTCGGCTTACCCCGGCTATTACGGGGTTTATCTGCCCGCGGCGGGGGCGCTGTGCGAAATGACCGCTTCAAATCACTGCGCGGTTTACAGGTTCACCTTCAACAGCGAAAAAGACGCCGCCGTATATATTGACGCCTCCTCCTGCATAAGCTCGGGCAGAGTTGAAAACGCCGCCGTCACCGTGGGTGAGGACGGAAAATCGCTTACGGCTGAGGCGGTGCTCTTCGGCACATTCAGCGGAAGATATCAGGGTCTGCCCGTTTATTTATACGCGAGGTTTGACTCACAGCCCGAATCCATAACGGCGGGCGATACCGGAGCGACCGTGACCTTCGGCGAAAAAGAGGTCAATTTCAGAACCGGCATAAGTTTTATAAGCGAAGAAAACGCGAGGGAAAACCTTGAGACGGAAGCTGCGGGAAGCTTTGACGAGGTGCTCGCGGGCACGGTTAATGAATGGGAAAAGCGCCTTTCGGTAATTGACATAAGCGCCGGTGACAACATCAAGGAAATCTTTTACACAGCCCTCTACCGCTCAATGATTATGCCCACGGATTTCACCGACTCAAACGGCGAATATCTCGGCTTTGACAAGCAGGTTCATTCCGCTGACGGCTATACATACAGAACGGACATGTCGCTCTGGGACACCTGCAGAACTACCCATCCGCTTTACTCCCTCATCGCTCCCGACATTCAGCGCGACTGCGTTGAAAGTCTGCTGGATATGGCGGACAGGGGCGGAGTGCTCCCCCGCTGGCCTATGGGCGCGGGCTATTCCGGCTCGATGTTCGGCAACCCCGCGAATATAGTGCTTGCCGAAAGCTATTTCAAGGGCTTCGATTTTGACGCCGAAAAGGCGTACTCCTATATGGCGGACTGCGCGCAGGGGCTTATCGGCGACGGCGACCTCAAAAACGAGATTAACGCCTACAACGAATACGGGTATATTCCCGACGATGTCATAGACCGCTATTCCGTTTCCAAAACGCTTGAGTTCTCGTGGGAAAACGACGCTCTCGCGCGGCTGGCGGCGGCTCTCGGTCACGGTGATGAGGCGGCTGTTTTCTCCGAACGCGCCGGCTATTACAAAAATATATGGGATGATGAGAGCAAGGCGTTTATGCCGAGAAACGCGGACGGAAGTTTTCAGAAGGTAACAACGCTTATCACCTCGTTCTTTGACGACATTTTCGGCACAAAATATTTCAGGGCGTTCTGCGAGGGCGGAGTGAACCACTGGCGCTGGAGCGCCCAGCAGGATGTGAAGGGGCTGATTGAACTTTTCGGACAGCGGGAATACTTTGTTTCGGAACTTGAAAAATTCATGAAGAGCGCCTCGCCCTCGAGAGCGGCGCTTGACCCCGGCGCGGGCTACTGGATAGGAAACCAGCACGACATACACACGCCCTATCTTTTCATTGACGCGGGCAGGGCGGATCTCACTCAGAAATGGGTGCGCTGGACTCTTGAAAACCGCTTCAGCACGGATATTGACGGGCTTGACGGCAACGACGACGGCGGCACGCTGAGCAGCTGGTATGTGCTTTCGGCAATCGGAATTTACCCCGTCGCGGGCACGGATAAATATTATATCGGCTCGCCTTGTGTCGACTCAGCCGTTATCCGCTTCGAAAACGGAAACGAACTTAAAATCACGGTTAAAAACAACAGCGATAAAAACATATATATTTCATCCGTCAAACTGGATTCCGAAAAAATAACGGATTTCTTTATCACCCACGAAGCGCTGACCTCGGGCGGAGAACTTGTTTTTGAAATGACGGATAAACCCGGTTAAACAGAAAGATACCCGGCAGGAAAATTCCTGCCGGGTTATTTATTATATGTGTCACAGAGTCCGCATTGAGTCGAGAATACCGCGGAGAATTTTCGCGTCATCCTTTGTAAGCGGAGCGCGGGCGTAACAATATACTGTGTAAACATAACCTTTATGTTTGAACACATACACGCTTGCCTCCTGCGCGACTCCCTTTACGCGGTAGGTGTAGTCAAAGCCGCTCGCCCTCTGCCCCGCTATTGCCGTTTCAACGCTTTTGCCCTCCTTATACTCGGGCATTTTCTTTCTGAAAAGATTGCGGATGCCGTCGGCCGCCGCCTTTTCATCCGACATTTTGTAGAACAGTTTAAGCGGCTTGTTGCGGAAAACCGAAACAATCAGGTGGCGCTTAGTATCCCACACGCCCGCCCTGTTGCGGTAGCTGTCAAGATAAAGCTTTTTAAGCTCGTCCCTGCTCATAACGTGAAAGCCGTCCGGGCAGTCAAACGAGAGCGATTTTTTCAATGTTACCGTTTCCAAAAGAATCTTCCTTTCACAAGGGATGGTTTTCAGACAATAGTCAGTTCGCGGCAGGTGCCGTCGTAGGCGCCGCCCGTTACATACTGGGTGAGCGTCGGGGTAAGTCTGCTCTCAAAACTGAAATGCAGGTGCCCCGTGAGTATCGCCTTTATCAACGGCTCGCTCTTTATATAGTCAATCATTCTGAGAGTCGGCTCGTCCGGGCGCTGCTGATATGCCCTGAACTCGCTGTAGCGAAGCAGATGCTCCTCATCGCAGCCCACAATATAGGTGCAGTCCTCGGGCGAGTGCTCATAGTGATAATCATAGAGCGACTGCTCAAACAGCGGGTCGTGAAAAGTGAGAATTACAGGCAGACCTTTTTCAACCTCTTTTTTGAGTCGGACAATCTGCCAGTCCTCAAAAAGATAATAACTGTTGTCAATGCCTACTATGTTCACGCCGCCGGCAACGCGGGAATTGAAAAGCATCGGCACTCCGAGACCGCCCATACGCTCAATTTCCATATAGCTGTTCATACGGTACGCCTTGTCCTCCCACGCCTCGCCCACATACTGTGAGTAGTCGTGGTTGCCCGCGATGAAAAACACTTTTTCATCCGACACCACCTCGCGCGCTTTCTCAACATTGGCGTGGGAAACAAAATCCATAAGGTCGCCCGTGTGAACAAGCAGGTCGCAGTTTTCCCTCGCGTAGTCAAGCTGCTCACACAGATATTTTTCCTTGTCCGGGTCACGGAGCCTTTTTGCGAGCGCGTGCTTGCGCTCGTTGTCGCGCTCATCGACCAGGGTCAGGTGCGTGTCGGTTACATGAAGCAGTTTTACGGGGCGCTCAAGCACGATTTCGAGCGTTGATTTTTCAAGTTTCATTGTTTCACCTGTCTGTTTAATATTATCTCTTTTATTTCGCCTTTTCCGAAGGTGAGTTTTTCCGTCTTTCCGCCGTAAACACCCACATCGATTGTCTGCGCCTCGTCGCTTGTTACGGTGATTTTTACGGTTGACTCATTCCATTCGATTGAAACCTCGGCGTTCGTTCTCGCCCTGAGCCCTTTTATGCTGCCCTCGCTCCATTCGTCCGGCAGGGCGGGCAGGGCTTCAATTACGCCGCTGTTTGAGTAGAGGAGCATTTCATCAATAATGCCCACCGTTCCGATTGCCGTGTCCGTGCAGAACACTCCCCAGCCGCCGTGCGTGTAGTGGTCGGTCATAAGCGAGGTGTAGTAGAGGTTATCCGCCATAAGCATATAAAGTGAATGGTAAACGGACTCTGCGTTTTTGAGGCGCGCCGCGACAAGCGCCTTGTGAACCCAGCCGTGGGAGGCGGTGTCGTCCTCGCCCTCGTTTTCGCGGTTGCGGTTCTCAATCGCCTGATTGCAGGCGGCGGCAAGCTGCTCATCCGTCTGCGTCTCAAAGGCGGGCCAGGCGGCGTAGAGGTGGCTTATGTGGCGGTGCTTGTTGTTTTCGCTGTATTCGTTCATCGCCCATTCGCAGAGCGCTCCGCTCTCATCGAACTTGTAATCGGGAAGCAGGCTCATAAGCGCCTCCCATTTTTCGATTCTCTCCTCCCAGCCCTGTGACTTTACCGCCTTTTCCGCTTCGATTGTCATTCTCAGCCCGTCCTTGGCGGCGGAGATGTCCATTGTGGCGTTCGCGGTGATAGGCGAATTGTAACCGAGCGGCGCGTTCTCCGGTGAATATGAGGGAATAATAAGATATTTCTCGCCCTCTTCAAGTGCGGTTTTTCCGCGCTCATAACGGGCATTGCCGTCCTTATCCGTGAAATATTCGGGGGTGCAGATCTGCTCCCAGAAATTCGCCTGTTTTGTAAGCAGGGGCAGGAGGATATCCTTTTCAAGGTCGAGCGTTTCGCCGTTATACTCAATCTCCCTGTTGCCGTAGCATTTCCAGAACTCATATATCGGCAGCAGCATCCAGCTCGCTCCCGCGTTCCAGTACTGGAAGGGATACCAGCGGTTGTACTCGACCATCATAGCCCTGTCGCCGTCGGTGTTTACGGGAACCTGTATGGCGTCGGTCATACCGTAGGTTTTCGCGGCGTTCTCCTCCCAGTCGGGAATCTGCTTCAGAACGAATTTGATATAACTCTCGCCCGCGATATACATATTGCCCGTGTTCATACCCGAGGACTGAAGGTTGACATTCGCGTCCATTGTGTAAATGCCGCGCCAGCCCGGGTTCCACTCGCCCGTCCACATTCCGTAGAGCCGCGGGAAGGATGTGCCCGCGCAGCAAATCTGGATATATCTGCCCTGGTTGTAAGCGCGCTCGACCATGGCGGGAATAAGGGTGTCGCTTTCGCGCTGAAGCCGGATTAAATATTCGTTTGCGACCGCTTCGTTTTCATCGTCGCCCAGGTCGAATTTTACCGTGTTGAAAAGAGCGGACTGCTTCTCCGCGTGAGGGGCAAGCGCCTTTTCATAATCGAAAACGCCGTCTGTTTTATATTTATTCTCGACTGATTTTGTGTACTCATTCAGTTCATCAAGAAGGGCGTATTTTTCGGCACCTTCAAAATCCTCAAACGCGCCCATATTGAAGGTGCGGTCGGATTTCGCTATAAGATAAACCGCTGAGGCGCCTGTGATTTTTACAGCGGGGTTTTTATCCTTCGCAAGGTTTTCGGAGTCGTTTGTCTCATCGAGCACAACTCTCTCTTTTTTGCCGCCGACCGCTATGACTCTTATAAGCCCGCAGTAGCCGCCGTCCTTGAGTTCGCTGTTCTCATAGGAGGGGTAGTGAGCTATCTGCGCTATGTAATCCGCGTTTTCATCAACGAGTTTCTTGTAGCGCATATCCTTCTCGTTACCGCCGCCGAAGCCCCTTAACGACCAGCAGTCGTCGAGCGAGAGGGTCATATTGATTTTCGCGCCGAGCGAGGATTTTTCTATTTTTGTTACCGTTACATTGTCCTCCCTCGAGGAGAAGGTCGCCCTCTCCCAGGTGCCGAGAATGTCGGTATATTTCACGCCGACCTCAGCCGTTTCAAAATCCATCCAGCGGATGTAACTGCCGTAGGCGTGTTTCTGACTGCTGAACCTGAGTACGGGGCCGGGATGGAAGGCGTAGAAATACGAGGCGTTTCTGCCGTGGATATCCCAGGTGTCATCGCCGTTTATAACCGCCTGCCTCGCCTCCTCAAGCTGGGAGGTGACCTCGTCGGGAGTGTATCTCGGGTCGGCGGAGGGCATAATGAAATTAATGTTCTGGTAAATAATCGTGTCGCCATAGGGCGAACCCGCAATGACCGCTCCGTTTTCGCCGTTGCCCGTGACCATTCCCTCCTGCCAGCTGAGGCGGTCCCTGTCGTTGTTCGCGTAGGGCACAAGTTCGGTGAATTCGGCAGCAAATGATTTTGTGTGGTCGTTTTTAATCATATCAAGGTCTCCCGCTCTGAGAAAATTCCATATCTGCGGAAAAAAGTTTCCGCCCGTAACCAGACACATAAGAATACTGATTATCACCCTGAGTCTGCGCATCCGGCACTCCCCTTTATAATGTACATTTTTCTTTTCTGTAAAAAAGATTGTATTTCAGTTTGAATTATGATAAATTGTATTTGAAAGGCGGTGGGAATTATGTATGTTACGGTAAACGGCGTGCGCCTGTTTTATGAAAAGTCCGGCTCGGGCAGGCCGCTTGTTATGTCGCACTGCAACAGTATGACCCATAAAATATTCAAAAGCGCCGTGAAAGTGCTCGAAAAGCATTTTACGGTTTACTGCCCGGACACGCGCGACCACGGTAAAAGCGACAGGGTCAGGAACCTGCACTATGAGGATATGGCGCAAGATATGTTCGAGTTCATAACACAGCTCGGGCTGGAAAAGCCCGTGTTCTACGGTTTTTCCGACGGCGGAATAACCGGCATCCTTCTCGCTTCCGCCCATCCCGGCCTGCTCTCGGCTCTCATTGTAAGCGGGGCGAGTCTCAACCCCGGCAGCACAAAGGACCTGCCGATGAAATTCTTTAAATTCTGGAGCCACATAGACCGCAGCGACAAAATGAGAATAATGATGCGCGAGCCGGATATTACCGACGAAATACTCGGCGCGATATCGGTTCCGACCTATGTGACGGCGGGCGAAAAAGATGTTATAAAACTGTCGCACACAAAACATATAGCAGAAACTGTCCCGGGAGCGCAGTTGAAAATATTCCCGAAAGCGGGTCACTCGGGCTATATTATGAACAGCACGAAAATAGCGGACTATATTCTTTCGGTCATACCGGAATAAGCAAGGAGGAACAATATGAAAAAGATAATGCTCGGCGGAGTACTCCCCGCCCCGGCTGTGGCGATGGGCTGTATGCGCCTGACAGACGCGAAAAGCGGCGCGGGCGAGGTTATAGACACGGCGCTCGGGCTCGGAATCGACTTTTTCGACCACGCCGACATCTACGGCGGAGGAAAATGCGAAGAACTGTTCGGCGATTATTTAAAAGAGCACCCCTCACTGCGCGAAAAGATAACAATTCAGACAAAATGCGGAATACGAAAGGGCTTTTTCGATTTTTCGAAGGAACATATTTTAAACTCCGTGGACGCTTCATTAAAACGGCTCAACACGGATTATATAGATGTTCTCCTGCTTCACAGACCGGACTCGCTTATGGAACCGGAGGAGGTGGCAGAGGCGTTTGACACGCTCGAAAGCGCGGGAAAGGTGCGTTATTTCGGTGTTTCCAACCACAACCCCATGCAGATTGAACTGCTTAAAACCGCCGTCAGACAGCGGATTATCGCCGATCAGCTTCAGTTTTCCGTTCCCGAATCGGGGCTTGTTACCTCGGGGCTGAATGTAAATATGAAAAACGATGAATCGGTTATGCACGACGGCAGCGCCCTCGAATACACCCGTATAAAGGGAATCACCATTCAGGCGTGGTCGCCGTTCCAGGGCGGATTCTTCAAGGGTCCGTTCATAGGAGACCGCGAAAAATACCCCGCGCTCAATGAAAAACTCGATGAACTCGCGCAGAAATACGCTTCAACTCCCACGGCTCTGGCTGCGGCGTGGATTCTCAGACATCCCGCGAAAATCCAGCTTATATCGGGCTCCGTAAACCCCGCAAGAATGCGTGAAACAGCGGCGGGCGCTCAGATTGAGTTGACCCGTGAAGACTGGTATGAAATCTACCGTTCAGCGGGCTTCTGTCTGCCGTGACAAAAGCTTGTACATATCTGTTTTATTCTATCATATACTTTTGTTATATTCAATTGATATTTGAGAATACACGACAACCCGTGTTCAGAAGAGCACGGGTTGCTTTTTTATTCGCCTAACGGATATTTCCTGAGGTTTGTGTTTACAAAGAGCGGACCTAAATCAAAAGCGAGGATATACGCTTCGCCGTCCGATCCGATTATAGTCATCCCCTCGCCTTCACTGCCCTTTGTCAGGTTGCGGTCGGTGATTTTTTCAGTTTTGCCGTTTTCGACATTCACGCCGTAAATCGCCTGCGTTTCATCGTTTGCGGACACATACAGGGTGCCGTTGTAAAACTCGCCGCCCTGAACGCTTTTTACCGTCTCCTCAAGCGGGATTTCGGCTGTTTTTTCCATATTGTTTTCCGTGTTGTAAACAACGATTTTTTCGGGAGTTTTCGAGTGGTCGAAGGCGTAGAGCAGACCCGTTTCGCCGTCAACGCTCACCCAGGGAAGCCCCCTTGTATGCACGGCGCTGTCAAGTTCGAAATACTCAACAAATTCCAGCGTTTCTGCAAGATATACGCCCACAACCGGATGCCGCCAGACTTTGCTGTCCTCCATACCGGCATAGATAAAGCCGTTGTAGTAACTTATGCCGCCGATATGCTTTATGCCGTAATTGTCGCCGAGTTCGGCGGGAACGGCGGAGAGATTGATATCAACATAGTTTTTGCCGCTCATATCCGTTTTGTAAAGCGTTGATTTGGAGCTGAAATAGAGATATTCGCCGTCCGTCGTCACACCCTGCGAGCGGAAATACGCGCCTATGCCAGTAATGTTGGTTTTGCTCTGCTCGGTTCTCTCCCCCGCGGAGAACGAATCGACAAACTCCGTCAGCGCGAAGAGAGGAAGCAGAAGCACGGTTAAAAACACCGAAAGAATCCTTATAATACTCTGCATAGCGTCACCCCGTTCAGAAAGCGTTTCTGCGCCAGTGGAAAAGATACTGCTGGGCTATTCCGGCGGTTCCTTCGGCGCAGGCGGGTAAGCCATCGGGGTACATCTCAGCCATAATTCTTTTTACCCACACATCCACGGGGAAGGCGTCAACGCGCCCCAGACCGTAGAGCAGCGTGCAGTCGGCGACCTTTTTGCCGACACCCTTTATTTTTTCAAGTTCCGTCTCCGCCTCATCGAGCGGCAGCCGGCTGATTCTCTCAAAATCTATTTCGCCCCGCGAAACTTTAAGGGCGGCGTCATAAATATATTGTGCCCTGAAGCCCGCGCGAATCGGAGCGAGTCCGTCTGCTCCGCATTCAACTGTACTTTCGGGCGACGGAAAGGAATAAACGCCTTGTTCAATCTCATCGCCGAGCAGGGCGCAGAGGCGGCTGACAATGCCTTTTATGCGCGGAATGTTGTTGTTCTGCGAAATTATGAACGAGCAGAGTGCCTCCCACGGCTCCTGCTTTAAAATGCGGATTCCGCCGCAGTAAGCGACGGCTTTTTTGAGATTTTCATCGGCGAGGTATTTCTTTTTGAGCGCCTCGTAATCACGGTCGAGGTCGAAATATCCTCTCCAGATATTCTCAAAATCCTCTTTACAAGTGTCAAAAAATGTCACCGTGTTTCCGCTTTGAGAGAACCTGAGGATTTTACCGTACGCGACACCCTGCCACACGCCGTTTTCATCCGCGCTCCAGCGAAACGCCTGACCGCAGTCAACACTCAGCGCGGCGCTGAAACCCTCGCACGTGAGAACTGCATTTTTGCCTTCAAATTTCACTTCAAAATTGCTTTTCACATTATCACCGTTTATTACAGATTTGTAACCGTTTTGTCACCTAATTGGAACAAAAAAGGGGCTTGACAGAAAGTGTATATAACTCGCTGTAAAATTCTTAAAAAGAATTAAAATTGCTTTTCCACAGGGCTTTTCTGCTGATTTTACGCATTTTCGGCAATAGTTATACACATTATCCACATAGTTTTCCACCGAAAGGCGTGCAAAAGCGAATATACAGTCAGTATATTTTCCTTACAGATTCCGCGCGGACGGCGGCAAAAATCATCGCTGTTTTTTGGGAGAATTCCTGCAGAATTCATACATAAAGCATTTTTCGCAGGCGGGTCTTCTCGCCACGCATACCGCCCTGCCGTGAAGCACGCATCTGTGGCAGAAATCGTTGCTTTCGGCGGGATCGAGAAGTTCCTTTAATTTAAACTCGACTTTTTTCGGGTCCTTTGTCGCGACAAGACCGAGGAGGTTGGTTATTCTGATAAGATGCGTGTCGGCAACAACGGCGGGCTTGCCGTAGATATCGCCGACAATGAGATTGGCTGTTTTTCTGCCCACGCCCTGAAGGGAGATAAGGTCGTCGATGTTGTCGGGTACTCTGCCGTCAAAGCGCTCGATTATCTGACGGCTCATCTCAATTATATCCGCCGCCTTTGTGTGAAAGAACCCGCATGGCCGCACAACGCTTTCCACATCCGCAAGTTCCGCGTGCGCGAAGGCGTTTACATCGGGATATTTTTCAAAGAGCTCCGGCGTTACAAGGTTCACTCTCGCGTCAGTGCACTGGGCTGAAAGGCGTGTCGCCACCAGCAGCTGCAGAGGGTCGGTGTAATCGAGAGAACACACCGCTTCGGGGTATTCTTTTTTGAGTGCTTCGGTCGCCGCGGCGGCGCGCTGTTTTTCGGTCAATTTCTTCATCTCCGTATCGGTTTATTGAATGTAATGAATATATTTCCTTATTGCATTATAACTTAAATTCTGTCCGATATAAAGCAGTTTATAAAAAAATTGTGAATTTTAATTGTAATGTTTGTTAACTTTGACCCTGTTCGATTGATTTTAAAACCCGTTTATGCTACCATAAAACTGCAAAAATTTATAATCAGGGGGTAGAGGATAAATGAAATCCAACATTGTCCGGGCATTGTGCTTAATGATGAGCCTCGCACTTGTTGTTACCGCGTTTACCGCGTGTAAAAAAGGCTCGGGCGCAGAGAACACCACCGTCGGCGCAAACGAATGGTCCCAAGGTGTTCCCGACACCAAGGTTGACCTGACCGCGGAAGAGATTATCGACCTTGTCAACGCGGCGCTCGGCGACAAGGCGCCCGCCAAATTCGACGGCGACCTTACCAAGCTCTCCGCCGATGATATCGCGCTTGTAAAGGCAAAGGCGGAAGAACTCGGCTACTATTTTGAAAAGAATGACGACGGCACCTTCACCGTGCAGAAAACGGTTTCGCTTGTAAATGTTTCCGACGGCAGCGTTGTTGCGCTTGTTAATGACGCTCTCGGCGAGGAAGCGGCTACCGAATTCAACGGCGACCTCGGCTCACTCAGCGACGAGGACCTTGAGAAGGTTAAGGAATTTGCCGAAAAAGAGGATGTCTATATTGTTGAGGATGAAAAAGGCGAGCCCGTCGCGAAAATCGACTCGGCTAAATCCTCCGACAGTGAAAACCAGAAATACCGCAACCCCGTTACAACCACAGCCGCGCCCGATATTACCGTGGTAAACGGCACAACCGCGAAGCCCTCAACCACAAGGTCAACAACCAAAAGATCCGGCGGTTCGGGCGGTTCGGGCGGTTCGGGCGGCTCAGGCGGATCGGGCGGATCGGGCGGTTCCGGCGGCTCGGGTTCGGGCACTACGGTTTCCACAACCTCGGCTATACTCGGCAACGAGAAGATAGTCGGCATCACCTCCGACTGGATGGCGGGCTATGAGAAAAACACCGCCTCCCTTTCCGGCATTGAGGCGACCGACGACGGCGGAATGGTCGCTGTGGGCACTTACCTCAAGGACGGCACCTCCGTTGCGACAATAGCGAAATTCAACGCGCAGGGCAAAAAACAGTGGAGCGACTCCTTTACGGACGGCGACAGAGGCGTTTATTTTGAAGACCTCGCCGTTATGGGCGACGGCTCCATACTCGCGGTCGGCTATTCGTTCGCCGACGATCTCTCAAAATTCAGCGCTAAAAACTTCTCCTCCTCAACCCAGAACGGCAACGGCGACTGTATGATTGTTAAATACAAGGCGAACGGCTCGAGAGAATGGATAAAACTTCTCGGCGGCACTGAATCCGACCTGTTCCTTTCAATTGCAAAAGCTTCCGACGGCGGAGTGCTCATCGGCGGCTCAATAAAATCCACAAACGGCGACTTCTCCTCAATCTCAAAAATTTCAACAAGCGCGCAGACCGCCGCGGTGCTTATTAAAATGGACGCCGCCTGCTCGGGTATATCCTGGGCAAAGAGTATGTCCAGTTCAAAATACGCCTCGGTTGACGATATTTCCGTGGCTGACAACGGCGACATATTCATCGTCTGCGATATAAAGAAAGCGGATTACGACTTTGCCGCCATTCCCAACGCGGATGTCGGCAGCGAAAAGGCGCTTGTTATAAAATACGGTTCCGACGGCTCATATAAATGGAGGCAGACCATCTGCTCCTCGGCGAGAACGAATATGACCTCAATTGCCGCGGACAACAAAGGCGGCTGCATTGTGGCGGGTCATTACAGTTCGGCTCCTCCGACCGAAAACAACAACCTCGGCTGTCTCGGCACGTTCACATCCGTATTCAACGGCGGCAACGCCGGCACGGCTGACGGCGCCATGGTGGCGCTCGGCAGCAGCGGCAATGTTGAATGGCTTACAACCTTCGTGGGCTACTATTCCGACCTTATAAGCGATATCATAGTTGTTCCCAACGGCTACATTCTTTTCGGTTATTCAAGCTCCACCAACCGCGATTTCTCGGGTATGCCCGGCACGGGCGATTATGACGCCTTCGTCTATTCAACCAACAAAAACGGCACAAAATGGGCAGTGCTCCCGCTCGGCGGCTCGAACGCCGACAAGATTCAGGCGGGCTGCGTGCTCAAGGACGGCTCCTTAGCGTTCTGCGGCTCAACGGCTTCATCCGACGGCAACTTTGAAGGCGTTACGGGCTCCACAAGCTCGGCGGCATCCTTCGTGTCAAAAGCCACCATCAAGCTTTCCCAGTAAAAGCGGTAAAACGGTCAGAACAGTAAAAATCCATAATACAATCAATCAGCCCTTCCCGAGCGGGAAGGGCTGATGTTTTTTCGGTTTATTTGTTTTTTCTCAATCTACATAAATCAAAATTTCGTAAGTCTTTTTTTCCGCCGTAAAAGGTGTTGCGTACTGAACATCATAGTTTTCGGCTGTGTATTCCGACGGCATAAAGCCGAGCAGATAGCTGTCTGTTATTTCTGTCCCGACATCCACATATTCAGTCACCACAGTCCGTTTTTCGGTATCATATGACTCGAATGTCAGAACGAGTGTCGCTTTCGCCGTTGTGGTTGTAGTAGTCGTTGTAGTGGTAGTAGTGGTTGTGGTTGTAGTCGACCTTGATGTTGTTCTCGCCCGTGTAGGCGGATTAGTCGTGTGCCGGGTGGTAGTCGGGCGGGTGGTGGTTGTTGTGGTTTCTGTCGGCTCGGTCGCGGTTGTTGTTTCCTTTTCGCGTTTTGTGGTGGTCGGTTTTGTGGTGGTGGGCTTTGTGGTTTTGGATGTGCCCGTAGTCGGCTTTGCCGTTGTTGACGCGGGAGGGGCTGAGGTTGCGGGCTGAGTCTGAGCCACTGTTGTAACCTCTTCCGGTGGGGCGGTCGAAACCTCCCCGCTCTGCTGTGTCACAGTGCTTTCGGGCAAAATGTAATTCTGCGATGAAAGGGTCTCGTCCCCCTGCCACTGTGTGGTTTCGGAAGATATATCCGTCTCTGTAACAACGGAGGTGTTTTCGGGTTCGGGGGTGTTTTTAACTGCCTGTGTAACCCCCGCTCCGATTCCGCCTACCACTGCCACCGCCGCCGTTCCGGCTATAATCTTCTGCAGCACAGTAAGGCCCGCTATTTTCGCCGCTAAGCCGCCCGTTGCGCCCGCAACCGCCGTGGCGGCGCCGCCTGCCGCTGTGACGGCGGCGAGAGTAGCCGTAGCCGCTCCGCCGGAGGCGAAAGCGCTTCCCGCCGCGGCGCCCGCGCCTTTGAGAGCCCAGGAAACCAGAGGCATAGGCGCGATGCCGAGCATTTTCTTGTTTTTCTTTTCGAGTTCCTTTACGCCCTTCGCGAGTTCTTTCCTCGCCTGCGAAAGGCGGCTTTTAACAGTGTTTTCGTTTAAATTCAGCGCCTCGGCAATCTCCTTTACCGGCATTTCGTTATAGTAGTAAAGGATGACTGCCGTTCTTTTTTCGTCGCTTAAACTGTCAACAAGGTCGTTGACATCCTTCATAAGCTCGCGCTTTTCAACATCGCTTTCGGGGATGTATTCCTCTATATTCCCTTCGAGGGAGCGATCGCTTTCAAGGTAGAATGTTTCCGTTTCCTCATCCCTGAAAAGCACGGGGTTCTGCTTTCTGAGAAAGTTGCGGGCGTTGTTGGCAACAATCATATTGAACCAGCTCATAAACACTTCGGGGTTGTCGAGCGTGGATATTTTTTCAAGAACCTTTATGTAGCTGTCCTGAAGAATATCCTGCGCGTCGTCCTCGTTGCGCACGATTTTGAGCGCGGTGAAATAAGCCGTTTCGTTGGTCATGTTATAGACCGTCTCGAACGCTTTGCCGTCTCCGTTCTGAAGTTTTATGACCTCCTGCGTAAGCAGCGCTTTGTCAATTGCCAAGTCAAGCCCTCCGTATCGGGTTAGTGTTGGTTATTCCTGTGTGATTACGGGAAGAAGATTAAAGAGATTTCTGAAGAACGCGATGAGTTTCGCGAAGAAGCCGGTGTTTACATTCACGGTTTCTTTTTCGGATTCGGCAACGGTCTCACCGTCGGCGCCGATGACTTTTACCTGCACCGTGTAGGTGGCTTTTGCCTTTTCGGCGGTGTATTTTTCGCCCTTGCCTTCATCTTTGCCGTTTATATACCAGTGAACCGACGCTCCGTCGGGCAGGTCGTAAGCGGTGGCGGAGAAGTTCACGGTTGTTTTGTAGTCAACATCAACCGATTTTACGAAGCCGTTTATCATTACCTCCGGCTCGCCGCCCTGAATTATTGCGAATTCGCTGAATGATTCTACTTCAATTACAAAAAATCCGTTTTCAACTATGATATCTTTTTTCAGGAAGCGTTCCGGCTTCTCAACATTCGCTTTTTTGTGATAGATGTAATAGTTCTCGTTAAGATTGAAACCATCCGGAATGGGGATTCTTACAGTAACTTTCTTGCCTTTTGGCTGAACATGCTCGCCGTTGCCGTTTTGAATATAGATATTATAGATATGTTTGATATTTTCCTCTTTTACTCCGTGCATGGTGAAAGCGTGGGTAACGGATGAATCATTCACCTCCTCAACAACGAGGTTTATGTCGTCCTGAGTGAAGGCGCCGTCCTCAAACTCCACGGAAACGCCGGAGTTGTTTTTGAGTGTGTAGTGCCAGGTCGCGTTGAGAAGCATATCGTTTTCCTGATCGATTGTCACCGCCTGCCTGTCCGCGCTTGAGCCGCCGAACCATACATCGGTTGTGAAGTTCTTTGGGTCATTGTTTTCAAAAACATCAAATATTATTTCATAATATTTTAAATCATGTCTGACTTCATATAATCTTATTTCCCTTTCCTCGGGAGTCAATTGCTCAAGTTCAGCCCGGAACTGCTCAATTACGGCTTTCATATCTGCAATCCGTTCGGGAGAATACTCATATGTAGGTTCGTTGAAATTCAATATCTGCTTACCTACGGTTTTAACGCTGCGCGGTAAGGTCAGGTTCTTTACAAAACAATCGGAAAACGCGGCTTCGCCTATGGTCTCAACACCTTCGGAAATAACCACATCGGAGAGTGAATAGCAATAGGCAAACGCGTAAGAGTCTATCGTTTTGACATTACCCGGGATAACAACGCTCCCGAGCGACATGCATCCGCCGAACGCACCTGCTCCTATTTCCGTTACGCTTTCGGGAATTGTAACGCTTTCAAGACTGAAGCAGCGATTAAATGCTCCCAGATTTATTTTTTCGATTGTATCGCCCATTTTAACGCTTTTGAGACCGAAACAGTCATCAAACGCCATGTCTCCGATTATTGTCACCCCTGAGGGGATTTCAACTGTCTCAAGACTTTTGCATTCTGTGAAAGCATTTGCTCCGATTTCGGTAACGCTTTCGGGAATTGTTATCTCTTTAAGTTCGTTACAGGAAGAGAACGCCTCGGTCGGTATTGTCTTAATTCCTTCGGGGAGAGTGATTTTTTCAAGAGCAGAACAACAGAGGAACGCGCCGTTTCCTATTGTCTTCACGCTGTCGGGAAGGATTATTTCGGTAATTAATTCACAGTCATAGAACGCTCTGTCACCTATGGTTTCGATGCCCGCGGGCACTTTCAAACTGCCCTTCACGGCAGGGGAGCAGCAGATAAGTTCTTTCTTTGTGCTGTCCGTATATACAAAATTGCCTTCGGTAAAGCCGTTGACGCTTCTCGCTCCCCAGGGCGAGCCCTGCGCTGTCATATTATCGGAGTAGAAAATATTGCGAACCTCATAGAAAGCATCTGCTCCTATTTCCGTGACACTGTCGGGAATGAAGACATTTGCAGCTACAGTGCAGCCACTGAAGGCACCCCCTCCGATTGAAGTGACGCTGTTGGGAATAATAATGGTTGCCGCTTCTTTGCAACAATAGAAGGCACACATGCCGATTATTTCAACCCCGCCAAGCATTGTTACAGCGGTAAGCCCCGTGCACCATTCAAAAGCCCAGTCACCGATTTCCTTAACATTGCCGGGAATTGTAATTTCCGTCAGACCTGCGCACTCACTGAACGCATAATTGCTTATTGCCGTGACACTGCCGGGAATTGTAATTTCCGTGAGACCCGAACATCCACTGAACGCACGCTCTCCTATATATGTAACACTTTCCGGTATGGTGATACTTGTAAGTTCAGAACAGCCCGAGAACGCGGAATCGCCTATTGCGGTGACACTTCCGTCGGCGGGAATAACGCTGTTTTTGCAGCCGAAAATCAATGTTTTGCTTTCCGTTTCAATAAGGCAGTTGCCGTCGGAATGGTAAACGGTGTTGCCCTCGGCAACCGTAATTCTTTCATAATCTGTGTTATATCCTCTTGAGAATGAGTACCTGCCTATATTTGTGACGCTTGCGGGAATCACGATATCGGTAACATTGCCCAAGCCGGCAAAAGCACTGTAACCTATGGTCTGAACGCCCTCTGAAATAATGACTCTTTCTATTCCGTCGCAGTCGTCAAACGCATAATTGTCTACAGTCACCACGCTGCCGGGAATTGTTACGGATTTGAGTTTGTTGCAGCCGAAGAACGCATACATTCCGATATAAGTGACGCCTTCGGGTATTGTGACCTCCGCAAGTTCAGAGCAGCCCGAAAACGCGCTGCCGCCTATTGCGGTCACACTGCCGTCGGCGGGAATAACGCTGTTGTTGCAGCCCGCGACAAGTGCTCCCGTTTCGATTTCAATAAGGCAGTTGCCCGCCGAGCGGTAAGCGGTATTGCCGCGGGCGACCGTGATAGTTGAAAATTCGCGGAATTCAAAAGATGAACAGTAAACCTCGATTACGCTTGCGGGTATGACAACATCTTTGACCTTAGTATAGTTGAACGCGTTTTCGCCTATTTTTTGAAGACCTTCGGGCAGGGAAACATCAGCGAGATCCGAACAACCATTAAAAGCAAATTTTCCTATTGTTGTGACACTGCCGGGAATTGTAATTTCCGTAAGTCCGTCACAACTGCTGAACGCGCTGTCTCCTATTGTTGTGACACCGTCGGGAATCGTAATTTCCGTAAGTCCGTCACAACTGCAGAATGCATAATTGCCTATTGTTGTGACACTGTCGGGAATTGTTACGGTTGTAAGTTTCTTACAATAGTTGAACGCATAATTGCCTATTGTTGTGACACTGCCGTCATCGGGAATAACGCTGTTGCTGAAGCCGAGAACCAGAGTTTTGCTTTCCGTTTCAATAAGGCAGTTGCCCGCCAAATGGTAAGCGGGGTTGTCTTCGGCTACGGTTATACTTTCAAGATCTGAAGGAAAAGCAAATTCACCTATACTTGTGACAGTAGCCGGAATTGTAATTTTTGTTATACTGTTATAGCAGAGGGCGTTATCACCTATAGCCGTTACGGGCTTCCCCTCAATCTCGGCGGGGATTTCGAGCTCGCCATTCGCCTCATAGTTGCAGCCCGTTATTGTGACCTCATCGCCGTTTATCTCGTAAGTGAGGTCGCTGAGCGACACGGCGTGCGCCCTTATATTCAGCGCGTCAAGCGCCTGAGCGAAACCGTCCGCGCCAGCTGCCGCCGAGCCGAAAAGCAGGAGAGCGGCAAGCAGTAATGCCGTGGATTTTTCAAAAAGTTTTTTCATCTGAGTTTTCCTCCCAAATATTAATAAGTATTATTATCAGGGATAAGCCGCATATACATATAATTATAAATATGCTCCGTTATCCCGTCAAGCCGAAAATGAATAAAAGGATGATTTATGTTCGGGTTTTTGCCTGCGAGAAAGATTTTACGGGGTGTTTTTCCCGCCCCTTTCACAAATAAGACACATACCGGACGGGTCAGGTTTTAAAGATTTTGAAAAATTTTGATTTTTTAAAAAATTTTTCAGCGCTCCTCGTCCGGTTCAATCTGTTTTTTCAGGAACACGGTCAGCGTGTTGAGAAGAATTTCAACCTTCTTCTCATCGGGAAGCTTAGTTTCATCCGCCGCCGCCCTGAGGGATTCCCTGATAAGATCATCGATGTTCATTAAGCAACCCTTCTTTCCTATGGCTCAGGATTACCGCCGGGGATTCTTATCCCCTTCACCAATAAGACACATGCCGAAGGGTTCAGGTTTTAAGTTTTTGAAAAAAATTTTTGAAATGATGAAAAAAATATCAAAAAACTCTTGACTTGTTATTATCATTGTGATATTATCTGATTGAAAATAACAGAGAGGTGGCATCAGATGCAATCCGAAAATGAGTTTTTAAAGGAATACAAAATCACGGATTATCCACGGCCTTCGGTAACGGCGGACATAGCGGCGTTTACCGTGCGGGCGCTCCCGGACTCAAACTACCGCCAGGACCCGGTTCACAGCCTTTCACTGCTCCTTATAAAGCGCGGAGGGCACCCGTATCTCGGGCACTGGGCACTGCCCGGAGGGTTCCTGAACCCCGGCGAGACAATAGAGGCGTGCGCGCTTCGCGAAATTACGGAGGAAACAAATGTGACCCCTGCCGCGCTTATGCCCGTGGGCGTGTTCAGCGAGCCCGGCAGAGATCCGAGAGGGTGGGTTATTTCGCACGCCTTCACCTGCGTTATAAGCGAGGAAACAATAAATGAGCGCGGCGGTGACGACGCGGTTGACGCGAAATGGTTCGACATTGAATTTGAGAAAAAAGAGGACGGGCTTTACCGCCTGACTCTTGTTAACGGCGGGGAAAAGCTCAGCGCGGTTCTTCGAAAAACATCGGGCTTGTTCGGAAACAGCAGGTTCGAAATAATCGATTCGGGGCTGCTCGCGTTTGACCACGCCTCCATAATAGCAACCGCCGTTTCCGCGCTTCGCTCGGTTGCCCGCAACATTGACATTCTTTTCGATTTTCTGCCCGAAAAATTCACGCTTACATCACTGCAGAAGGTTCAGGAAACCGTTATGAACACCTCCCTTCTGCCCGCGAATTTCCGCCGCAAAATCGCCGATTATGTTGAGGAAACGGGCGAACAGACCTCGGGCGCCGGACACCGCCCCGCAATGCTTTACAGAAAAAAACAATAAATCCGAAGGGAGAATAAAAAATGAAAAAATTTTTAATCACGGTTGACATGCAGAAGGACTTTGTTGACGGCGCGCTCGGCTCTGCCGAGGCAGTAGCGATTGTGCCCGCCGCAGCGCGGAAAATCCGCGAATTTGACGGCGACATTTTCGTAACCTTTGACACACACTCGGAAAACTATATGCAGACATCCGAGGGCAGACACCTCCCCGTGCCGCACTGCATAAAGGGCACGCCCGGCTGGGAACTTGACGCGACAATAGCGGACGCTCTCAAAGGCAAGGACTTTACCCCCGTTGAAAAAATAACATTCGGCTCGGTTGACCTGCCCGGGCTGCTCCGCGAGGCGGCAGACGGCGAGGAATTCAGCGTCCAGCTTATCGGGCTTTGCACGGATATCTGCGTTATCAGCAACGCTCTGCTTATAAAAGCCGCCTTCCCCGAGGCGGAAATAAGCGTTGATTCCGCCTGCTGCGCGGGTGTTACCCCGGCGAAACACGAGGCGGCTCTCGAAACAATGCGCAGCTGCCAGATTGAAGTTAAATAACAGTTGACAGGAAATTTGCCTGAATAAAACGGTATTTTCACTGAAAACGCTTAAAAACAATTAAAGAAAATATAATGGAGAATCAAATATGAATATTCAGAGTTTATCGGTATGCGTTCCCGCGAAAAAATGTATCAACGACTGCAGTTTCTGCTGCAGTAAAATGCATTCCGCGGATTATGAGGACAGGTTTTCGGGAATCAGCAATTATTATGAATACTCTGAGGATATTAAAAAGAGAATCGAATACGCGAGGGAAAACGGATGCAACACCTGTATGCTCACGGGTAATAACGAGCCGCAGCAAAACAAAGATTTTCTTAAAATATTCAGTGAAATAAACAGAAGCATAAAATATCCTTTTCTCAATATTGAGATGCAGACCACGGGCGCCCTTATTGATGATGATTACCTTGATTTTCTGAAAACATCCGTGGGCATTACAACAATTGCGATATCCGTAGCCTGCCTTGATGACAGCGGCAGAAATATTGAAATGATCAACACACCGGATAAAAACCTTGATATCGCCACGCTGTGCAATTCAATAAAAAAGAGAAATATCAATCTGCGTCTCTGTCTTAACATGAATGATGATATTCTGATTAACAACCCGTTTACCGTTGAAAGCATCATTTCCGTTTGCAAAAATCTCGGAGCGGATCAGATCACATTCAGGGCTCTGTGGGCGCCGGATTATCAATCTGAACAGGGTCAGTGGGTAAAAGACCATGTTACTGCAAAAACAACAGACCTGATTTCGGACCTTAAGAAAGATATAGTGAAAAACGGCAAGTATCTTGATACGCTCGAATACGGCTCGGACAGATATGATTATTACGATTTCTCGGTTGTTATTGACGATGACTCCATGTCGCAAAACGAGAATAAAACTGCCGTGAAGTATCTGATTCTCAGACCCAACGGCCATTTATATTCAAAATGGGACAGTAAAGCAAGCCTTATTTTTTAATTATTACGGAGGTTCAATATGTATCAGTTTGATGTTGAAGCGGTCAAAAACCGCTGTGTGCAGTGGATACGCGATTTTTTTGAGGAAAACGGCAAGGGCTGCAACGCGGTGATAGGCATATCCGGCGGAAAAGACAGCTCTGTTGTTGCCGCTCTCTGCGTTGAGGCGCTCGGGCGGGAGCGCGTTATAGGTGTGCTTTTGCCAAACGGGGAACAGCCCGACATAGACAAGGCAGAACTGCTTGTAAACACGCTTCAGATAAAACACTACATAATAAACATAAAGGACGCCGTTGACGGTGTGCTCGGGAATCTGCCGTTCGAAATCAGCGAACAGACAAGGCAGAACCTTCCGCCGCGTATAAGGATGTCCACCCTCTACGCCGTTTCCCAGAGTCATAACGGCAGAGTTGTGAACACCTGCAATCTTTCGGAGGACTGGGTCGGCTATTCCACGCGATACGGCGACAGTGTGGGCGATTTCAGCCCCTGCTCAAACCTCACGGTTGACGAGGTCAAAAAGATAGGCAGACTGCTCGCCCTTCCCCCGGAACTGATTGACAAGGTGCCGTCGGACGGCCTTTGCGGCAAAACGGACGAGGATAATCTCGGCTTCACCTATGCCGAACTTGACCGCTACATCCGCACAGGTGAAATTGACAATCCGGTCACCAAAGAACGGATAGATAAAAAACACAAAGCCAATCTTTTCAAGTTGAAACTTATGCCTGCGTTCAACCCCGGAATAAATGTAGCAATCAAGGAGTAATATTAAAAAGCCGGCGGAAGCCGGAGTAACGAGGAGGACTTATTTATGAAACTCGAACCCATAGTCATATCCCTGCTTGACACGGACCTCTACAAGTTCAATATGGACCAGGTCATATTCCACAAGCACACCGACCTGTGCGGTCAGTACTATTTCAAATGCCGCAATCAGGGCATTGTTTTCACCCCCGAAATGGTAAATGAAATAAACGAGCAGATTGACCACCTCAGCTCGCTGAGATTCACGAAGGATGAACTCAACTATCTCAGGTCAATCCGCTTTATCAAAAACGACTATGTTGAATTTTTAAGACTGTGGAGACCGATACGCGATTATGTCAGCGTTGACCTTACGGACGAGGGCGAACTGAAGATTGTCGTTGACGGCCCGCTGTTCTCGGCAATGCAGTTTGAGATATATCTGCTCGAAATCGTAAACGAGGTTTATTTCCGTTTCACTTACGATTACGAAAAACTTCTCGCTTCCGCAAAGGAGCGCCTTGAACGGAAGATAGCCGATTTCAACAGTGGCAAATATACATTCAAATTTGCCGAGTTCGGCTGCAGAAGGCGCCTCTCCCGCGAGTGGGAGGATGTTGCCGTGCGCCGTCTCACGACCGAGACGAAGAACTGCGTGGGCACTTCGAATGTATATCTCGCCATGAAATACAATCTCACTCCCATAGGCACATACGCCCACGAGTTTGTGCAGATGTATCAGGGCATTGACTCCATTCCTCTCGCCTACACAAACCACTACGCCATG
>JAEEGL012197703.1_pt1 | contig 36843 bp, 38 predicted proteins | sample 9134231 | NCBI WGS metagenome assembly JAEEGL01 (sample SAMN16246548, study PRJNA631951) | gut metagenome | biome: gut microbiome; feature: rumen; material: fiber-attached | host: Bos | place: Iran: Karaj | collected 2018-10 | reverse complement strand
CAGAACAATACTCTATTACATATTTATTATCTTTTTTACATATAATTATTCCAACGGTATCGTTTTCTTCCACTGTTTTTAGATTCTTATCTACGTAATTCATATATGTCATAATCTGCCCCGTATGTTCTTTTTTTAATTCGGTTACTTTAAGTTCAATTACCACATAGCATTTATATTTAATGTTATATAACAACAGATCAATGTAGTTGAACCTATCACCTAGTTTTATTTTGTATTCACTTGCTATATATGAAAAGCCATCACCTAATTCATTCATGAAACCAGTAATATCTTCCAAAATTATTTGTCTTAATATTTTTTCACTAATATCTTGATAATTGAATTTATTTTTAATAATTATTGGATCTTTAATGAAATCGTTAATTGTTGTTTCATTTTCATGAGATAATTTGACTTTACTAAATCTTCTAATCTCTCGTATTCTTTATTCTTAATTATTTCTTCTAATTGTCTTTTTGACAAATTCTTTTTTTCAATTTGATTGACATAATAACGTATTTTATTATTGTCATTCATATTAAATAATTGTCTAATATGACTGATAGATAATTTGGTCCCCAGTGGGGACCATTTTTGTTCTTCAAAAAATTGATATAATTGTCGCATTCTCCTTAGTGTTCTCGAAGTGTACTTTTTATTTACTTCGGATGATAGTTTTTTCGAATAATTTCCAATTATATCTTCTCCATACTTTTTCCCAGCTTCGAATAATAGTTTCCCTACTTCATAATGTGTTATAAGTGTATGTCTTTCTTTTGAATAATCCTTAACTCTTCTATATATTTCGTCATTAATTAATTTATTTTTTATTTCGTTATAATAATTCATAATTCTCCTTTATACAAGTTCATATTCTCTAGCTATTATCCTTTTATCTGAACAATACTCTATTACATATTTATTATCTTTTTTACATATAATTATTCCAACGGTATCGTTTTCTTCCACTGTTTTTAGATTCTTATCTACGTAATTCATATATGTCATAATCTGCCCCGTATGTTCTTTCTTTAATTCGGTTACTTTAAGTTCAATTACCACATAGCATTTATATTTAATGTTATATAACAACAGATCAATGTAGTTGAACCTGTCACCTAGTTTTATTTTGTATTCATTACCAATATAAGCAAAACCATTACCTAGTTGTCTTAAAAAACCATCAATATTATTTATTACTGCTTCTTTTAAAGCATATTCAGATATTTCGTTTTTCAGCGAATTTGATTCAATTGTTACAGGATTTGGTATTAGATCGTTTATGGTTAATTTTTGTGATTTAATAAGTTTAATTTTAGTTTCAGTATTTAATCTATCATATTCTTGATTTTTAATTTTATCATGTAATTGCCTTCTTGATAGATTATTTACTTCACAAGCATTAATATAATACATAATTGCATTAATATCTTTAATACTTAACAATTCTCTAAAATGACTCCAGTTTAATTTGGAACCCATTGGGTTCCATTTTATGCTCGAAAAAATTTCATAAAATTGTCTCATATATCTTAAATTTCTTTCATTATATTTAGCGCCAACTTCAATCATTAATTTTTCAGAATATTGTTTAATTATATTTTTACCATATTCTTTTCCTGCTTCAACTAAAAGTTTACCTGTTGCATAATATACTTTAATCTTATTTCTGCTTTTTAAATAATCCTTTGTTCTATCATATATTTCACTTTTTATTAATTCTTTCTTTATTTCGTTGTAATAGTTCATATTCTCATCCTCTCATTAATAATATTCGACAAAACAAATGCATTTTACTTTTTATTACATAATTATTACCAGTGAAACATCAAATATTACCAAGGATTATACATATAGTTAACAAAAAAAGAGACTATGTCTCTTTGTATTCATATTCTATATTATTTAACTCTTCATCTGCATATTTTGCTAGTATTAAAGAGCAATATAAGAATAATATTAAAAGTAATAATAAAATTATAAAGATAATTATTATCATATATATACTCCTTTCAAATTATTTGTAAAATACTTAACTTTATTTACAAATATTAATATTTGGTATAAAATTATATTATTGAGGTGTAATATGAAAAGATTAATCTATTATATATTTATCCTTCTAGTAAGTATTATAAGTATAATATTAGCCTTTAATGCGACAATTATACCTAATAATATTTTGTATTTATTTATTATATTTTATGTAATTAATTTAATATTAATATTTATCTTATTAACAAGAAAAAAGAAATTTTTACGAGTACTAGGAATAATTATTTCAATAATACTTCTTTTAGCTAGTTCATTAATAACTTTTGTTTATTTTAAAGCAGATGCTTTCTTTAGTAGAATAACAAATGTCGAATATGAAACTAGTAACTACGCTATCGTTATATTATCTGATGCTACATACAAAGAATTAAAGGATTTAACTAATATTGGTATTTATAATAATGAACTAGATAAAAATTACAGTTTAGCACTTGAAGAATTAAATGATAAAGCAAAGATTTATAATGAAGAATATGAATCTATTTTAGAACTTGTTACTAATCTACTAGAAAGAAAAATTCAAGCAATACTTATAAATGAAAATTATATTGATATTATTAATGAAACTACTAAGGATTTTAAAGAAAAGACGAAAGTATTAGATACCCTATCTATTAAAAGTATCAAAGAAAAGAAAGAATTAGAAAAAGAAATTAAAAAATTAGGTAATTTTAATATTTATATTAGTGGAATAGATACTTATGGAGAAATTAGTACGGTATCACGAAGTGATGTTAATATTATTGCTACTATCGATATGGAAAATAATAAAATATTACTTACAAATACTCCAAGAGATTATTATGTACAATTACATGGTACCACTGGTAATAAAGATAAACTTACACATGCTGGTGTATATGGTATAGATATGTCAATGCAAACACTAGAAGACTTATATGACACTGATATTGATTACTACATTAGAGTTAACTTTAATTCTCTAATCAAATTAGTAGATGCCATTGGCGGAATTGACATTTATTCAGATACTGCATTTACTCCAAATGCTAATAAAAAAGTATATATTAAATATGGTTGGAATCATTTAAACGGAACAGAATCCTTAGCTTATTCAAGAGAAAGATATATATATATGGAAGGTGATCGTCATCGTGGTCAAAACCAGCAGCAAGTCATCGAAGCGATTATTAAGAAAGTAACCGAATCAAATGACATTAACACTTACTTAAGCTTATTAAACACATTAGAAAACAGTTTCCAAACCAATATTGATAAAAAATTAATTAATGGTTTTATAAATTTACAAGTAAAGAAAAACCTAAACTGGGAAGTTGAATCAATTCAAGTAAATGGTTATGATGATGGTGGATATACCTACTCCTACCCTGGTCAATACTTATATGTTATGCAACCTGATTATGATAGCTTAGAAACTACTAAAAATAAAATTAAAGCAATATTAGCTGACAACAAAAGTGACGAATAGTCACTTTTTATTTTGGAAAATTAAAAAAAACAAACCCAACGATATATAAAAGATCATTAGTGTAATAAATATAATTATACTTATGTAAATTATTAACTTAGTCATACTACCTCTACTATTATATATTTAAATAACTATGTAATTATACAAATTCATATGTTGTATTGAATGTTCTTTTATCAGAACAATATCTCATTACGAATTCATTATTATATTTAGCTATAATTATTCCAATTGTTTTGTTTTGATTGATACTCTTAATATTTTCATCAATATAATTCATATATACTCGTATTTGTCCAATATGTTCTTTTCTTAATTCTGTTACCTTTAATTCTATAACTACATAACAATTAAATTTAATATTAAATAACAAGATATCTATATAGTTATATCTATCACCTAATTTTATTTTATATTCACTTTCAATAAATGAATATCCCTCCCCTAGTTCTTTCATAAAATTAGAAATATCTTCCATAATTAATTGCTTTAATGCTTTTTCACTAATATCCCCATAATTATACTTATTCTTAATTACGATTGGATGTTTAATAAAATCAGTAATTTTTGTTTCTCTTTTAGCAATTAATTTTTTCTTTGTACTTTCATCTAATCTTTCATATTCGTTAGATTTAATTATTTTTTGTAATTCGCGTTTTACCAAATTATAAGTAATACATTGATTTATATAATAATTTCTTTTATTAATGTCATTAATCGATAATATAATCATATAATGTGACCAGCTTAATTATGCAGCCATTGGCTGCACTTTTTGATATAAATAGAATTTACGCATATAATTTAACGTTCTGTACGAATATCCTTTACCAAGTTCTTGAGTTAATCTTTTCGAATACTCTCTAATTAATCCATCACCATATTTTGCTTTATTTTCGCCACCTTGTGCTTCCACTAGTAATTTACCAACATTATAATATCTTTCTAATTCATATTTATTTTTACTATAGTCTTTTACTCTCTTATATATCTCATTATTAATTAGTTCATTTTTAATTTCATTATAATAGTTCATATTTATCTCCTCATTAATAATATTGGAAAAAATATATTAATTTACTTTTTATGTATGAATTATTACCAATAATAATTAAAATTATAGCCAAAATAATACATCTAGATAACAAAAAAAGAAGATTACTCTTCTTTAATCTCTACTATATAAATCTCTTGTATATACTTTATCCTTTACTTTAACGAGTGGTTCTTCTAATCTATTAGCAATAATTACATCAGTGTAATTACAAAATTCATCAAAGTTGGCAATTACTTTGCATTCATTAAATTCTTTATCTTTTAATGTTGGTTCATAGATAACTATTTCTACTCCACTCTTTTTTAAATTTTCAATAACTCCTTGAATGGCACTTGCTCTAAAATTGTCAGAATTAGTTTTCATTGTTAAACGATATATACCAACTACTTTTGGATTTTTAGCTAAAATCATATCAGCAATATGCTTTTTTCTAGTATCATTAGATTTAACTATTGCTTCAATTAGATTTTGAGGAATGCCCTTATAGTTAGCAAATAATTGTTTAGTATCCTTAGGTAAGCAATATCCACCATATCCAAAAGATGGATTATTATAATGTGATCCAATACGAGGATCTAATCCCATCCCTTCGATAATATCTTGAGTATTTAAATTATTCATTTCAGCATAAGTATCTAATTCATTAAAGTAAGCTACTCTTAAAGCTAAATAAGTGTTTGAGAACAATTTAACTGCTTCCGCTTCGGTATTACCCATAAACTTAACATCAATATTTTCTTTTAAAGCACCTTCTTTTAATAAATCAGCAAACTTGTGTGCTCTTTCACTATCTTCACCTAAAATTATTCTAGAAGGATATAAATTATCATATAAAGCATGTCCTTCCCTTAAAAATTCTGGTGAAAATATTATATTATCAATACCATATTTTTTCTTAATACCTTCAGTATAACCTACTGGAACAGTTGATTTAATTATGATAGTCGTATCAATATCCATTCCAATAATCTTTTCAATTGTATCTTCTACTGAAGAAGTATCAAAATAATTCTTTTCTACATCATAATTAGTAGGTGTACTAATAATAATATATTTAGCACCTTTAAAAGCTTCTTTATAATCGATTGTTGCTTTTAAATTCAACTCCTTATTCTTTAAAAATTCCTCTATTTCATCATCTTTAATTGGCGAAATATGTTTATTAATCATTTCTACTTTTTCTGGTACTATATCTAGTGCAACAACTTCATTATGCTGACTAAGTAATGTAGCTAATGATAAACCTACATACCCAGTACCAGCGACTGCTATTTTCATTATTTTTCACTACTCCTTGTATATGTATTATAACATTTATTGATGTTTAAGTAAAGAAAGAAAAAAATTAAGTTTAAATTTTACTTTCTAACTCTTACCATGTAATGTTTTGCATCGCTTTCTTTGATTATATATTTTAATGCAGCTTGAGCATCAAGCACATAAATGTCTAAATTAGATAATTTTTTATATTTGCAAAATTTTTGCATATAAATCTTTTTAATGTTTCTTTTGTTAGGATCAGTAATTCGCCTTTCAAACAAATCATTATATACTTTTTTTATGATTTTTCCGTCTTCATAATGTTTTACTATGCAACTATAATATTTAATAAACATATTTTTATAAAATGGTCTTGAAAGATGTATCATTTCAACCAAGTGATATAGTGACAATTTAACAGGATTTTTACCTAATCCCAACATTAATATTTTTGCATTTTTAAGTTCTGTAAATTTATAATATGGTGAATTTTTATCAAAGCCATATTTGCTTAAGTGATGATCTTTGCATATCCATTTCGCATTTTTACCAATTGCAACACACGAAAAATGAGCACCACAACTTCTAATAGAATTATCATAACCTCTAAGCAATTCTGACAATACACCAGCATATGATTTATCATTATCAACATCAAAAAAATATTTATTATTATTGAAACACGGCATAACTACAGTTCCAGTTTTACCAATTAAAGATATTATACTATTTAATATTTCATTGGGAGTGCCAAGATAATTATAAAAAGAACGCCACGAAGAGTGAATCATTATGTTATCTCCAGTATCAATACCTAATTCTCTAAGAGTGTCAATAAAATCATCTGTAGTATACTTCCTTTTATAAAAATACTTACTAAAATTAATTTTATGGCGAAAAATTGTATCTTCAATTGTTTCATTATCTTTTGATGCCAGGATAAATCTTATTAGTTTACGCATAATCTTCAACCTTCTCCTTCTTTATATAAAATATAATAATAGTAGTGATTAATTTAACTAAATTTGTAAGTAAAACGCCGAAACAAAAACCAATTAAGCCAAACAAATTCAATAATAATAACGATACTAGCAGATAAAAAGAGACTGTAATGCCATTTATCATTATTTGCCATTTCATATGATAAAACTTTAATACAAATGGTGATAATATGGAGATCAAAACATCGATACATATTGTTGCAGAAGTGATATATATATACTTTATTGCACGTTCAACAAAATCAGGATATAAAATACTTAATATTGGCTTGCTCAATAATATAGCAAGAATATATCCTATAAGACACACAATCACTCCTGAAATTAAAGTAAAATTGAATGTTTTGGTAGTTTTCCTTTTTTCTTTAGATAAGTAGCTTAATACAACATTATTTATAGGTGTTATTATCATAGAAACAATTTTTCCTAATAGTGTAGCAACATAATAAATAGATAACAATTCTCCACCAATAATTGGAAAAAGCACCAGCTTGTCAGCATAAGTGACAATCCTTCCAAGAAATGTAGCAATAAGCAAAAATATTAAATCTTTATTTGACTTCTTCCAATATTTGGTGCGTATAAATGGCTCGCGAATAATATCCGTAGTTAAATATATATATATTAAGCTAAACGATAATCCAACTAAGTAGACCATTTGCCAATAATGAATGATTTTAAATAAAAAATATCCGATAAAATACCCAATAGCAAGAAGAATATTATTAATAAATATATGAGAATAATTGAGATTTATCCTATATGCAACTACATAATAATCCTTCGCCAACATAGCTATTCCAATTATACATATTAGTATAATATCAATAATGTGTAACGATTTTATATAGAAAATACATAATAGTGATAATAATAATACATTTAATATTTCATATATAAATAAAATAATTGGAAAGTCTCCATTTATATTATTCGTTTTGTAGCTATTTTCATTTATCAATCTAATATTATTAATTACCATTCCAATTGTAGAAGAAATAATTGTTAACATAGATATTAAAGTTAAAATCAAGCCATAATAATTAGAATCAAAAAATAAAGATATTCTTGGTAAAATGACAATTTGTAAAACAATAATTGGAACAGCAGCAGAAAAAACATTCAAAACCATATCATAAACAATTTTATTTTTATTTTTCATAATCTAATCACCTTTAATTTTTGTGCCCATAAACAATAGTATAAAGCTTGAAATTAGTATGCCATGTGTAATTAATGCCGGCAAAAGAAATGTGTTTGACAGCAATATTGATACGAACATGGAAATTGATACAACGATTCTTTTGTCTACGTTATCAGTACAATAATCCAACCATCTTAATAAAAGAATTATAATAATGGGCATAATAAATAATCCTATGTATCCCATATTTGTAATTGCATCTGCAATTAAACCATTGTTACAATTCTCATATGCTCTACCGAAATAAACGTTACCAATTATATTTCCTAAATTATTATATTTTGATGAAAATCCCAAAAGTTTGAGGAAACTGCCTTTAAAATAATCAGGTGTATTTTTTGAAAAAAAGTCAAAATAACAAAAATTTAAATAGATAGGATCAAAAAGGACTCTTCTTATAACTAAATGGATAATTTTAAACGAATTAAAAATTTTATTTTCTAAAAAGCCCAATAAACTTATAACAGTTAAACCATACAAAACGATATTATTAAAAAAATAATTGGTTATCATTTTTTTATTGGAAATCAAATACATAATAAAAACTAAAATAGTGATAAATAAAGTGGTCTTTAGGCCATCAATACCAAAGCTTAATAGCTGAGCTACAAAAAATATTGCAGCAGCAAAATACTTTTTTCGCGACATATTATATGCAAAAAACAAAACATTAATGATTCTAGATGCCATAAATATGTATCCGGTTATCCCTGATAAATAATTGACTTTTGCTGCAGATCTTAACTCATAAACGTTTGCTAAATTAAAATTAAAACGAAAATTGGTATATTTATACGAAATATATAAAACAGTAAATATTGAAATTATACCAAATATCCATGTTAATTTATCATTTATTTCAACATTTCCAAATACTATTTTCTTTTTTTTAATAGGTATCTTCAACATAAAGAAATATACAAAAAATATTAAAGTCCAATATATTATAAATCCAAAAATAAAGTTTCTATATAAAACACCACTAGATACCAATGTTGTAAACGGTAATATTGAGATTATTGATAAAATATATAAAGTAACATTTGAAAAAGAAGTTTTTTCACTATAGAATAACTTTTTTATTGGGAAGGAAAAATATAGTAATAATACCCAAGAAATTAAAATATTACTAGCAGAGCTTTCATCAATATATCCATTGTACCAAAAGTTTTTTACAAGCACGTTGTAATAGCAAAAATCCAAGAAAATTCTTAATAATAATAATATAAAATAAAACTTAATTGTCTTCGGATTGCTTCTCATTTACTATTCCTCTCTCAAAACTATTTTTTTATATATTAATTCATATTTTTTACATATGTTAGTCCACTCAAATTTATTTGCCGCTGTAACACAATTGCCGCTAATTTTATCATAATTTTTAATGATTTTTAATATTCTATCACTTATCTCTATGTAATTACTGCTATTTACAGAATATCCAACTTCACCTTCATCAAAGTTTCCGTCAAAGCCCTCCCCCCTAGTATATATTACTGGCAAGCCCTGAGTAAGTGCTTCAGCATAAACCATTCCAAATGTTTCTGTAAAAGATGGCATAATGAACATATCATTTTTTCGATACATTTTTAACAAATCTTGTTTAGTCATAATTCCATAATATTTTGTGTCAAGTGATCTAAGTAAATTATTATATATTTTTTTATTTTGTATTTCACCAACGATATTAAATGATATATGCATTCCTTTATTTCGCAAATAATCTAATGCCTTTTGTGTAGTAGAAACATTTTTATTTTTATTAATTTTTCCAGCATAAATAACATTAATATTATTTTTATCTATGATTTTTTTGTTTATATTTACATTTTCAATCCAAAAATTATCAAGGCCATTAGGTATTATGTAAGTTTTTTTCTCAATTATTTTACGTAATGATTTAGGAATATACTTATTAAAAACTACTGTTTTATATGGTTGTGAAAGAAAAAAAATTGCATCAGCCTCACACATTATATTAATACCTTTTTTTCTAAGGTAAGGTCTATATTTAAAAAAATAGTTAACATCTGTACTTCTTATAGCAACAACATAAGGTATATTATATTTGTGCTTTAATTTGTTTGCCACATTTCCATCTGTAAATAAAGTATAAGCATGTAAGCAATCAAAATTTTTAATGTCAAACACACTTTGAATATCTTTAAATATTTTGCTTTGTTTATATTGAAAGCAAACTCTATCAATTTTATTAAAACACTTTGAACACGTAACATTAGAATTTTCACAAGATTCATTACGACACGTTGGAACATAAACTTTATTAACGATAGACAATTTGTCTAATGAATTAAGCATATTTTTGTGTACTGCATTATTAGTAAAATTTACATTTATATGCAATACTTTAATCTCTTTTTTATCAACTTTTTTCATAGTTCCTCCATAAATCCTTTAATATTTAACATCAATTCAATTAAAAAAATACTTTTTAAAAGCATTAAACAAAAAGCAAATAATATTTACAATTACTTTAAATTTATTAATTTTTTCATCTTTTGTTTGTATTTCCCAAACTTGTTTAATACTTTTAAATTTATTTGAAGATAATGAATTATTACTAACTCTATATCTTACTAAAACTTCATCAACGCCATGAGCAATTACTCCGCTTCTAAGAAGCATAAGCCAAGTAGCATAATCTTGACCGCCTCTTCTAAGAGGCATTCTAAAATCTCTCAAAACATTTCTATCAATTACTACAGATGAAGTAGCAATAATTGTATTATGTAATAAATATTTATAATCACATTTAGTTTTAATTTTTCTTTTACCTTTAATTAAATTATCATCGTTATCAATCATTTCAATTGCCGTATAACTAAAAGGGCAATTTAATGAATTCATCAATTTCATTTGTTTTGCTATTTTCTCTGGTAACCACTGATCATCACTATCAAGAAATGCTACATATTGTCCAGTAGCTATTTCCAAAGCTTTATTTCTAGCAGCTCCAGCACCTCTATTTTTATCTTGACAATAATAAACTATATTCTTATGTTTACTTTTAAAATTCTTTATAATCTCTGCAGAATCATCCGTAGAACAATCATCAACTAAAACAATTTCAATATCTTTGTAAGTTTGTTTTAGAACAGATTCAATTGTTCTTGATAAATGCTTTGAAGCATTATATACAGGAGTTATTACTGAAACTCTACCACTAACATATTCTTTACTTACACCTTTACTCATAAATTGGAGTCACCCATCCACTATAAGAAGTTCTATTTCCTTTAACAATTTGAATATATTCTTCATGAATCTTATTTGTAATTGTGTCATTACTAATTTCGTATTTATCAATTGATATTATTGGAGTTATTTCCATTGCTGAACCACATAAAAACGCTTCATCACATGCATATAATTCAGTTCTATCAATTGTTCTTTCAACAACTTCAAAACCTAAGTCTTTTGCAATATTTATAATAGTATCTCTAGTAATACTTTCAAGTACGCAATCAGTTAATTGTGGTGTAATAACTTTTTGATCTTTAACTATAAATAAACATGAACCAGGTCCTTCAGCAACTTTTCCATCTTTATTTAAAAATATACATGTATCATAACCATTTCTTAAAGCTTCTCTTTGTCCAACTCTACTATTAATATAATTAGCACCACATTTTATTCTTGGAGACAAATTATCATCACTAATTCTTCTCCAAGAAGTTACACAACAATTAAGTCCCTTCTTATTATATTCAGCACTAGTTTTACCTCTTGGAATAGGAGCTACAAACATTTCAACTGGACCATCACTCCCCCATGAACCAAATCCATCTGCAAACAAAGTTTGTCTTACTGACAAATTTTCTTCATATTCATTTTCTTTAATTACATCTATTAAAGCTTTTTTCAAATCATTTTTATCATATTTGCAATCTAATTGTAATAATCTTGCCGATTTAAGCAAACGATTATAATGATCATCCAACCTAAAAGCATATAACTGTTTTTTTTCTTCATTCCAATAACAAGGTATTCCTTCAAAAACATTTAATCCAAACTGTGATGTTGGAGATAGTACATTTATATTAGCTTCATTTATGTCAACTATTTTTCTTTTAAACCATATTCTTCTGTTTTCTATATTGTATTTCATATCATATCTCCTTATAATTGTTTTGATGTGCTAATTTAATTATTCTTTCCTCTTCGAGTTTTGCAGCAGTAATATCATCAATTGATTCATCATCTTTGTTTTCGTAAATATTTTCCTTTTTAAATACTTTAAAAACTGTACACATCAATATCTTAATATCCAAAAAGACTCCATATTTTCTAAACTTATCTACATATTCATTATCATATATTATTTTCTTATCCCAGGGAATATCATTTCTCCCTTTTACCTGAGCAAGTCCAGTCAATCCAGCTTTTACTTCAAAACGTTTTTTATAGATTTGATTAAGTGTATCAAACTCACCTAATTCTGATTCAACACATGGTCTTGGCCCCACTAAAGACATTTGACCAATAAAAATGTTCAATAGCTGGGGAATTTCATCTAAACTAGAATTTCTAAGAAATTTTCCTATTTTAGTCACTCTTGGATCATTTTTATAATTAAATAAACCTGTTCCTACCCTTTCAGCATTAATAATCATAGTTCTAAACTTGTAAATGTTAAATACTTTTCCATTTTTAGTTCTACGTCTTTGTTTAAAAAGAATTGGCCCTTTAGAATCTATTTTTATAGCAACACTTATGACAATCCATATTGGTATGGAAATCACTAACCCAATCAATGATAAAATAATATCAAATAATCTTTTAAAGAACAAGTTAATATAATACACTACAATCACCTCTAAAAAGTATATGTTTCAAAAATATAATTAAAGGTTTCCTCCCTTTTTATAATTTCAATCTCATCGTTATATAATTCGATAATACTAAAATTAGGAAGAATAAATGGTGGTTTCATCACAATAGAATATGAACCACAATTACTAACGATTATCATATCACCAACGGATAAATCACCATTATAATTTTTATAAAGCACATCATTCTCAATACATGTATAACCAACTATATCCATATTATTATAATTCTTAATATTATCACTAAAATGGATAACATCTATTGGAGGATTTATACCAGCCATACTTATGTTTTTTTGACTACCTGTAACACAAGCAAAATGTTTTCCTCTAATACTCTTGATATTGTTTACAGTACAAACGAACTTTAAGCAATCTCCTACTAATGCTGAACCAGGTTCTATTAATAATTCAGGATATTTCTCCATTTTTGAAAAATACTCGTATAAAGTTGGACAAACGGACAAAGCATAATCTTTATAAGAAGGAATTTTAGTATCAAATTGCTCCTTAAGTCGAACATCCATGTTTCCATATAAACCGCCACCAAGATCTATCCTATCAGGAATAATACCTATTTTCTCTATCAAATTTATCATTTCTTTGGCACGATTAGGCCAATAATCTAATTGTCTCTTAGCAAAATGACATTGCAAGTTTATTAAATTTAAATAAGCACTATTATTAATTATTGATAATACACTATTAAAATCACTACCATTTATATCCAAACCAAATCTTGATATAACACCATCGTCTATATTAAAATTACACCTGATTCCGACATTAATCCTTTTTTTAGCCGCATTAGCAATATTATCAATAACTTTTGCTTCCACGAGATTATCAATATTAATCGTTATACCACTTAAAGCATATTTTTTAAGATACACTATATTTTTTATCGGCCCATTCCAAATTATTTTTTTAGGATTAACACCAATTTTTAGTGCCAATTTTAATTCCATTTCAGAAACAACCTCGGCGTAACCTCCAAATTCATTAACTATCTTACACAATTTAGGAATATAGTTTGTTTTATATGAATAGGCAATATTAAATTTTGGATAATATTTTTCAAAAGCATTTTTTAATTCTATATAATTACTTCGAAATTGTCTTGAATCCAAAGAATAAAAAGAATCACCAATTTTTTCTTTTAATAGACGTAATCTTTCTTTATCAACAATCGTTCTTTTTTTATTGACAATACTATTAATAGATTTTTTTACCTCAGTAGCATTTGTTTCAAATTCCTCTTTAGTAAAATTTTTAATACTATTTTCAAATTTTTTTAATAGACTCATATTATCTCTAAATGTTGTTTCAATTTCATCTAAATTTGTAATAATACTTGTGTTGCAAAAGCTTCTCGATAAAATCGCTCTTGTTGAGCCAAGCCTATAGTGTTCAACAATAACTTTTTCAGCAGGCAAATCACCATATCCTAGTTTTGCAATTCCACCAAATCCATATGGAATACCAGCATTTCTAATTTTATTGCATAAATTCTCAACAACTCCATTAGAAATAAGTTCAAACATGAACGTTAATCCGTATGATAGATGTAGATCATTCAAGCCAATGTGTATTTCATCAATCCCTTTAAGTTTTAAAACATCATCTAAGCAATCTACTGCTTCTTTTGTTTCAAGCAATAATACAGTCTTAGTTTTTTTCTTAATTGCATCTATGAAATTTTCAACTTCTTCAACCGTTTTCCACATAGGAAGCATAATAATTTGTGCTCCAGCCTCAATGACAGCATCAATTTCTTTTTTAGAGTTACAATTCCACGGATTAATTCTAACTAACATCTCTGATTTAGTAAGTAATGGGGCAATCTTTTTAATATCTTCGACAGTATGATTAGATTTAACTGTATTCATTCCCTTCTGTCTTTCTTCTTTACCTAAAGTTTCCAAATCAATCCATATTCTATCAACACCATACTTTTCAGCAATTAGTGCTACTTGTGGATTGTTAGTAATATACATCAGTTTTAACACATTACTTACCTTCTCTCCTATCTACGGTATAAGTATCTACTATTTCAGCTACTTTATCTTTTATATCATGTTCATTTTTATAAGCTTCTTTGATTAACTTATCTAAATCTTTTAAAAATTTGTCATCATCCATTTTAATTGGTTTACCGATATGAATTAACTTATTTGGAGTTTCTTTTAAACCTTCTTCATCCATTAAAATCTCTTCATATAGTTTTTCGCCAGGACGAAGGCCAGTAATTTTAATTGGAATATCAACGTTTGGTTCATATCCCTTGTATCTAATAATTCTTTCTGCTAGGTCATATATTTTAACTGGTTTACCCATATCTAAGACGAATATTTCACCGCCTTTAGCATATACTCCTGCTTGTAAAATTAATGATACAGCTTCTGATATTGTCATAAAGAATCTTGTTATTTCTTTATGAGTAACTGTAACTGGGCCTCCATTTTCAATTTGTTTTAAGAATAGTGGGATGACTGAACCATTAGAACCTAAGACATTACCAAATCTTACTGCTACATAATCGGTTTTTGATTTTTTATCATATGATTGAATAATCATTTCACAAATTCTTTTGGTAGCCCCCATTACATTTGTTGGTCTTACTGCTTTATCGGATGAGATTAAAACAAATTTTTTAACTCCATATTTATCAGCTAATTTAACACAGTTAAGTGTCCCTAAGCAATTATTTTTAACGGCTTCATTAGGACTAAATTCCATCAGTGGAACATGTTTATGAGCGGCTGCATGATATACTTGATCAGGACGATATGTTTTAAATACATCTTCAAGTCGATCGTAGTCTCTAACTGAACCAATAATTGTTTTAAAATTTAGATTAGGATATGTTCTAATTAATTCTTGCTCAATATCATAAGCATTATTTTCATATATATCAAAAATAATTAATTCTTTTGGATCACATTTAGCAATTTGACGACATAATTCACTACCAATTGAACCGCCGCCACCAGTAACCAATATTACTTTATTAGTGATATTATCAGCAATTTCTAAGGCATCGACAACTACTTCATTTCTTCCGAGGAAGTCTTCATACGATAATTGTCTTACTTTTTGCATACTAGGCATGCCAATCATTTCTGCTACATTTGGTAAAATTCTAATATTACACTTCGTTTTTTGACATTCATCGACGATTAAAGTTAATTTTTCTTTTGAAATTGAAGGCATCGCAATAATAATTTCATCAATTCCATATTTATTTACATTTTCACCAATATCATGTCTAGTTCCTACGACCGGTATTCCTCTAATATATGTACCTATCTTATTTTTATTATCATCAATAATACATACTACTTTATTACTAAATCCAGCCGGATTATTGCCAATTTCATTAATCAATAATCTACCAGCTTCGCCACCACCAATAATCATTGTATTTTTAAGGTTCTTCCTTGTCATGCGAAGTTCCCTTATTGTTCTGGCGATACGATATGCATATCTAATTGTCGCTATAAAAAACGCTAATAACACAAATTTAATCAAATAATAACTACGTGGCATTTCAATTTTAAACATTACTTTATATAATGCTTCGATAAATGTGTAAGAAATACAAGCAAAACCAATATTGATTAATTCCATAATTGATGCATATGTCCAAACGCTTAAATACAATTTAAAAAGAGCACTAATAGCAATTAGTAATAATGCATCAATAATTAAATATTTATAAATATTATTAATGTATAATTCAGGAATATTAATAAAATCAAAACGTAGAGCAATTGCTAAAAAAGAACTTAACAATAGTACTATAATATCTAGTATTATAAACATTGCTATTCTTCTTCTTTTAACACTAAAAAAATTCTTAAGTATTTCAATTCTAGGCATAATATTACTTCTTTCTATTGAAGAGCATGCTCAGTAGTAAAGCCACAATTAAAACAATTGACACTACTATCCATTTACCTTTATAGCTTTTATCTTCTTTAAACTCTTCTTTATCGATTGTTATTTGTTCTACTTCTTTTATATTTACTCTTATATTATATGACTGTGTTACGTCGCCGTTCTTAGCAGTAATAATAATTTTATTATCTTTTAATTCGCTTATTTTTTGACTAGTTATATCAACTTTTGTATCTTTATCTTTGGCAATTGGTTTTAAATCTAATTCTTCAGTATCTTTTTCTACATATACTGAATAGTCAAAGACATCTTTCTTTAGTTCTATTTTTACTAATTTAGATTCAATTTTATCAAGTAGATTTTTATCTACTTCTTTAGGTTCTGTTTTAGGTTCTTCTTGCTTTGGTTCCTCGTTTTTTCCTACTTTAATATTTATATTTTTTGCTGACAAACTGATTGTTTCGTCACTAGTTGTTTTGGCACTTGCAGTATGAATATTGACTGAGCCAACGGTATCAGTAGCATTATTTTTTACGCTAATATCGATTGTACCTAGTAATACTTTTCCACTTTTTGCCTCATCAAATTTTAATGTATGGGTAATACCATTAGGATTACTATCGGTTACACCACTAGCAGTACTAAAATTAGCAGGGATATCATAGGTAGAAAATACTAGTGTAAATGTTACACTTGATATTTCACTTTCAGTATTTGCATATAATTCAACAGTATCACTACCACCCTTTTCAATTGTTAGATCACTTTTACTTACTTCTAGCGCATATACATGAGAAAAAGTAGCGAACATTAAAAAGGTAGCAAATAAATACTTAATAATTCTTTTCATATTTAATCACTCGCCTAAAATAATTATATACAATTTGTCGATTTATGTCAATGTAGGAATTAGTATTTTGATAGATATTTTAAGCATTTTTTTAATTACTTTACAGATATAAGAAAAAGAAGTAAATATTTACTTCTTATGGTTAGTATTGGCTGATTTAAAGTAATTATCTAAAGGACCAATAACATCTCTAAAAGTATTTAAAACAATATCTTCAGTGACATTTAAGATTTTACATATTTCAATTAGATTATATTGTTTACCGTTTATATAACCATATCTTAACAATAGTATTAATCCTTGGGTAGCACTTAATATTTTAACGGTAGTTAATAATTGTTTATAATCTAATGCCTTCATTAATTCTTTTTCTTTGATTAGATTGACAACGTTTATATAGTTACATCTATCCAATTCTTTTTCGGAAATAATACTTAATAATAGTCTTTCTTTTTTTAATGCTTCAATATCTTTTTTTGGTTCTTGAAAAGATAGTTCATTTTTGGTAATTCTTTTTCTTTTAGCACCTAAATTATTTAATCTTTCTAAGTTTTTAATGGCAACATCAGGATTATCTGTATATTCCGCCATACCTTTTGTTAATTTGTTGCGTCTTAATTTCTTTAGGGCACTTAGTTCTATTTGTCTTATTCTTTCTCTAGTTAGATTATATCTTTTACCGGTTTCTCCCAATGTATGAAATTCGCCATCAATAAAACCATAACGATATTTTAAGGCATCTTTATCGCGTTCTTTTATATTGGTTGTATCAATTATTTTTTCAAGGTATATGCGAAGCATTTTGTTTTCATAAATTTCTTCCGGAATGGGATCATTGGACGCAATTGTTTCTCCAAGTTCGTCGTCATTCTCATCATCAACTTTAGAATTAATACTCATGACATCAAATTGTAATTTATATAGTTCTATTGCTTTTTGTTCAGAAATACCCATTTTTTTGGCAACGCATGCAATTCTGTTATCAATATTTTGAATATTTTCACTATCATCATAGATTTTTTTAAATTTAAGTACGTTGTAGTATTTATTACTAGGTAATCTTATTGTTCTTCCATTTTTATAAAATGACATACATATGGCTTGACGTATCCACCAGACACCATATGTTGAGAATTTTATACCTTTAGAGGGATCAAATTTATCAATAGCAGTAAGTAAGCCAATATTACCTTCACCAATTAATTCAAGTAATTGTTCACTACTTGAGGCGTATTTTTTGGCAATATTTACTACTAATTTTAAATTACATTCAGTAAATTTTTTTCTGGCTTCGTTGTCTCCATTTTTAATTCTGCTTGCTAATGTTTGTTCTTCTTCCCTACTTAGAACAGGAAAATTACTTATTTCCATTAAATAGGCGTCGATAGTATCTAAAGAAGATTTATCACGAATGGTATTACTAATTTCTGATGGTCTTTCTTTAATTTCGATGTTTTTAATATTACAATAGGCATCTAGGGCTTGAATGATAATATAACTATCAAATAATTCGTCGGTATAACCAGCTAAAATGGCTTTTTTGTGTCTTGTAAAAATTGTATTAATCATCGCAAGAAAATTAGTATTATTGTTTAATAAATATAGAATTAGATCAGGTGTTGGTACATAATTACATCTACTTACATAATTTGATATTTTATCTATGTTATTTATAGCACTACGATAATTAGTAAAATTATTGCATTTACTATCTATAAAGGTACTGATTAGCTTTTGTGAGAATGTTTCATCATTTAAAATTTTTGATAAATGATTTTTAATTCTGTTGGTTACTTTATTTTTAATATATATTTCATATTTTTCTCTACCTTTATATTCTCTTTGTGATATCTGTATTTCTTTGATAACTATTTCTTCATATTTTTTGTATGTAAAACAGCCAAAAACATATTCATCATAGATATCGTTAAATAACGTTTTAAAATTATGATAAATCATATCGGGTGTGTAATTATTTAAATTATTGATACTTATTTCCATATATATCCCTCTATCTATAGTAATAATACCATACTTTTTATTTTTTTAAAACTATATTAGATATTTATTGAAAAAATAATAATATTTTGTTAAAATAAATAACCAATGGTGATAATATGGCAAAGAATTTAATGGAAATTGTTAATCGATTATTAAAAACATCTAAGGAGTTTATTGATGAATTTGGTACTTTAGCGGCTTTATCTAGTTATGATCGTGAAAATAGTAAGGAATTTGATATCCATATTAATAAAGCAAAGGAATTAATGGATACGGAAAATATTATTATTAATAATTTAACTTATGATGAATTAGTTGGTATTGTAATTATTCTTTCTAATTGTAATGATGATAGTTTAGCATATGATCGTATTTGTATGAACATTGATGATAGACTTAATGAAATAAGAGATATGGATACTTTAGATATCGAAATCGAAGATGAAGAAATTAACGAAGAAGTAATTGATGAAGATGGTATTCAAAGTTATTTTATCGAAGACGAAAATAGTGATAAATATGATATGGATTTTGCAAATTATATAAATATCTTTTCTTTAAAAAGAATTAGGGATAGAATTATTGGTACAGATTGTGATAATCATAGTGATCTTTGCTACAAGGAAAAATTGCTAAAACAAATTAAAATTCTTAAATATTTGGTCTTATCACAAAATCCAAAAATGGAAAGGATTGGATTAAATAGTCGTTTTAATATAAGTAAGATTCCATATTTAGAGTCTCCTAATGTAGATACAAGTATTATTGCTTATAATCATTGTGTAGCTTTAATTGATCGCATGTATAATCCAATATTTTCAAAGGATGAAATTAGTGATACGACAATTAATTTATTTAATATGATGTGTTTTGAAAGTTACTTGGAACATGTAAATATTGAAGAACTACGCAAGTTATCTAATTTATGTAGTAAATTGAGAGAAAAAAGTAAAAATCCATTTTTGGGAGATGTTTGTTATCATAAAATATTAAGTAAAAACTAGGAAATAATTTCCTAGTTTTCTGCTTCTTCTAACATAGTTGTAATAAAAATTCCATATCCTTTATTGGTTTTGTCAACGACGACAAAGTTAACTGCTCCCACAATTTTATCATCTTGAATAATGGGACTACCACTCATACCTTGAATTATACCACCGGTAGCATCTATTAGTTTTTGATCGGTTACTTCAAATAAAATATTTTTAGTATTGGAGTTCATATTTACTTTTAAAATATTTATTTCGAAGGGTTCAACTTTTTCACCATCGATGACAGTTAGTATCTCTGCTTTACCTAAGTTTATTTCTTCTGGTTTAGCTACTTTATATAGTTTATTATTTGGAAGTGTATCGGTATAATTGCCAAAGATTCCACTAGTTGTATTTTCTATAACACTACCATAAATGGTGCCTGAATCACTAATGGCATTTTTTTCTCCGGGATTACCATCAGAACTTTTGGTTACACCTGTGACTAGTGAATAGAAAATTGTTCCACTATCTGATTCAAACTTACTTTTAGTTGATTTTTCTAATATTTCATGTCCTAATGCACCAAATGTTTTATTACCTTGATCAATATATGTAAGTGTAGCTACTCCTCTTATAGTGTCTCTCACATATAATCCAGTACGATATTCATCATCTTCTTTATATAGATTAATTACTGTCGTATATAGATTATTGCTACGCTTATAGGTAACTTTTACTTGGGGTTCATTAATTTTGTTAATTATTGCTTGCATATTTTTAGCTGAATCAATTTCATAATCATTAATTTTTATTATTTTATCTCCTAGTTTTAAATCACTTTCGGTTAAGATATTATGATTATTTATGGGATATGATCCGACAATTATGATGTGATTGGATTTTAATTCAATACCAATATTTTTACCACTGGCCATAATATAATCGGAGTATGCAAAAACGGATAATGGAAATATGAGGTAAATAAGAAGCGTGTACAAAGTAAGTTTTTTCATAGTCTATCACTCCTTAAGACTACATTTATAAATTGGCTTAAAGATGATAATTTATGAGATGTAAAAATAGGAATTGCATATTATTTATTAGGTGAAGATATGTATCCATTTATTTTAACTACTTTTGCAGGATTAGCAACTTTGATTGGAGTTTTACCAATTTTTGTTAAAATTAATGATAAAAACAAATTGATTGGGTCAGCATGTGCTTTTGCATCTGGGGTGATGGTATGTGTTTCGGTATTAGATTTAATTCCGGAATCTTTTAGATATTTAATTGGTAATTATCATGGTATATCATTATTAATATTTGTCATTATTTCGTTATTAATTGGTATAATTACTTCATATTTTTTAGAAAAAATAGTTGATTCAGTTGGTAGTGATAATATGCTTTATAAAGTTGGCGTTTTAGCAATGCTAGTAATCATTATACACAATATTCCAGAAGGAATAGTAACTTATGTTGTAAGTAGGAAAAATATTGCTTTAGGCATACCTATTTGTATAGCTATAGCTCTACATAATGTGCCTGAAGGAATAAGTATTGCTATTCCAATATACTTTGCTACAGGTAATAAATTTAAGGCGGTAATTTATACGTTAATTTCAGCAATGTCAGAGTTACTTGGGGCAATTATTACTTCTTTATTTTTAACTAAATACATCAATAATTTAATACTAGGATTAATTCTTAGTTTTACTGCTGGAATAATGCTGCAGATATCAATAAATAAACTATTACCGACAAGTAATAGTTATTGTGCTGAAAATGCTAAGCGATATTTTATAATTGGTTTTATTTTTATGCTTATTAGTCTTCTAATAAATAATGTAGTCGCCTAAATACTCTTTTTAAAATTTTTCTTGCTAAATTATTACCTTTATAACTCATATTATATATTAAATTAGTAAAATTATTGGTATAATCAATTTCTTCAGCTACTAAATAATCTTTTACATCAATATTTTCATTATTTTTTACGTCACGTTCAAATTCTTTGATTTTTTCATTTGTAAGATATGTTCTTTCTTGTAAATGATATTCGTAGTATCCACTATTGGCAACATAGTATGAGCAAATATAAATTAAGATAATCATTATGATAATGGCATTAAATCCTTTCTTTTTAATTATTATCACCTACATATCTTGATAAAATATCAGCAAGAGCATTAATGGTATTCATTACTTCTTCGATTGTATTATCTACTCCCCCTACTTCGATTAGCATAACATTGGGACTTAAATCTTGATTATAAATACCATTGACGTTAGGGCCTTCTTTTTTATAGATGCCTCTACTTAATCCGGGATAATAATTATCAAATAAATTATTAATATTAGTGGTTACTTTTAAGTTTTTTTCGTAGTTATCATGCTCTAAGCCAATTACAAAGAGAATTCTAGCATATTTTTTATTACCAATTTTAATAGTTGTTAGTTCTCTACCTACAGAGTCTCTATGGATATCAATATAATATTTTAAGGTCTCATATGTATTTTGTTTATCTAAAATGAATATTCTACTGGCTTTATAACTAGATGCATAATTCCAACCATTTAAATCTAAAAATTCAGTCATATTCATATCTTCTACAATTGTTGAAATGCCTTTGCTATTTAATTTTTCTTTTAAAAGATAACTAGCCATTAAGACATTTGGTGTAATTCCATAAATAGAGAGATTCTCACTATTATAATTCTCTAATTGATGAGAATTATAGATGTAAATAATTGGCTTTTCAATATCGACTTTATATGGATCACTAATATATGAACTAATTTGCTTTAATTTTTCTAATTCTTCGGTATTATCTTCATCATTTTCCGCATAGCCAATAATACTTTGATTAAAGAGTGTGGCTGGTTTGGTAAAATCAACATTAGTTAAATAAGTAATACTTTTATTAATTATTACTGGTAATTTTTCATCATTATTTATTTTGCTATTACCATTATTTATTAAAAATTTTATAAATTCTTCATTACTACTTATTTTGCTATTTTTAAATGAGTAATAGAAAGTATATGCAAATACTAAGTAGATAATTAATATTAGAAAGATATATTTAAATTTTTTAGGTTTACTAAGTTTTTTTAATTTCATACCTTTCATAATAATCACCTAGTATATTATATACATAGATAATTAATTTATTTGTCGATGCAAGGCATTATCGATACTTTTAGCAATTGTTTTACTAATTTTTTCAATTAAGAAATCGATTTCTGTTGGTGTAACTATCATATTAAGTTTGGTATTATTTAAAACTTCGTTAATTAGACTAAGTTTTTCACTATCTTCTAAACCTCCAAATAAGCCTAATAAGTTTTCTTTATCTTCATTTGATAAAGATTTATCTTTTATTTTATTTATATAATTGGTTTTAAGATATGTTAATTTGCTTACACTTTCATTATCTTTTAAATAAGAAATATGTTTAATTAAATAATTTATGGTATCATATACAATTACAGATGACATGACAACAGTTGGTACACCTATAGCTATTACAGGTATACCCATTGTTTTTTTACTTATTTCCTTTCTGTTATTACCTACGCCACTACCAGGATGAATTCCGGTATCTGTTATTTGAATTGTTTTATTAATTCTCTCTATATTTCTTCCAGCTAGGGCATCTATAGCAATAACAAAATTGGGTTTTATTTCCTTTATTATAGATGTAATAATTTTAGCTGATTCAATACCAGTATTTGCCATAACTCCGGGATTAAAGGCATATACTTTACGGATTTTATTTGAGACGGTAGTTACTTCATATAAATGGGCGGTCACCATTACTTTTTTTGCGGTTTTAACACCTAGGCTATCGGGAGTTGATAATTCATTACCAAGTCCTATTATTAAGGCACTATCAGTATCTTTTATTTTATTTAGTGTTAGGATATTTTTAATAATATTTGTTAAATTTTTAGTTATAATTTCTTGATTATCATGATCAGTTATATCATCAAAAGTAATTGTTATATAGTTGCCTTCTTTTTTGGTGCTAGTAATAGTTAAATTATCTATTTTTTGTTCTTGGTGATGCAAATTTTCGTCTTCGATAATTAAATCAGTTCGCAAATTATAAATTGATAAATCTATTTTACTCATATGTTATCCTTTCACTAATATATTTTTTACTAAAATATGAGATTTTATTTGCAATTTTACTATTTTTTTGATAAAATTGTATGTAGTTATCGGAAGGAGATGAATCAAATGGCAAATGTTAAAAATGCAAAGAAGAAAATTAAACAAATCGAAAAGACAACTAAGGCTAATACACAATTAAAATCAACAGTTACTAATTCAATTAAGAGAACTGATAAGTATGTAGCTGCTGGAAAGAAAGAAGAAGCTGAAAAAAGTCTTAAATTAGCTATCAAATCACTTGATAATGCTAAATCAAAAGGACTTGTACATAGAAACAAAGTAGATAGAGTTAAATCTCGTCTTACTAAAAAAGTAAATGCAATGGAAAGCAAATAAAAAGAAGAAATAATTATTTCTTCTTTTTTATTCTTGTGAATAATCCTTTATGTTCATTAATTTTTTCAATACCTAAAATAGTTCTTACTGCATTATCGTAGTTACTGGCGATATTCTTATCAATAATCTCTTGATAAAATTCTTTAACTACTTCGGCAGAATAAACGATTTTGTTTTCGGTAATAATAGCTATGTCTTTAGTTAGTAATTCAATGACATGATTGCCAATAGGATTTAGTAATACTTTTAGAAATGGTGTTTTAAAATAAAACATTTTCTTAGTAATCATTTCAAAAGCGTCGTTTGGTTCGGCAATTCCACCAAAAGGTATTTTAATAACAATATGTCTATATTTAGTTGGAACGTTATATTCTTTAAATACTTCTTCGGCTACTTTATTACTTAATACTTGATCATCATCGGTATTTACTTTTTTATAGATATTATCAGCAGGGACAAATAAATAATAATTTTTCTTAGTATTCATTTTATCATCCTCTGTCTTTTTTAACTAATTATTTATAATATCATTTACGACGTATTTAGCACACAAGATACCAGCGGTCGCTGGAACAAACATCATACTGGCTAAGACGTCTTTTTTTATTGGCACCTCCGTTGTAGATACAACCATAACCTTTTTATTTGTTTTTTTATCAATAACATATTTTCTAAGAATTTTTGCTAATGGATCATATGCTGTTTTTCTAATATCAGTAATTGTTAATTTTTCAGGGTCTAATTTATTAGCAGTTCCCATACTAGCAATTAATTTGATATTTTTTTCTAGTGCATAATCAATCAATAATTTTTTAGCTTGAACACTGTCACAAGCATCAACAATATAATCAATTTGATAATTATCTAATTGACTTATTGTTTCGTTATTTAAAAAAGTATTGATTACTATTACATTACAATCTTTATTTATACTTAAAATATGTTCTTTCATAACATCAGTTTTATATTTACCAATGTTATTTTGATTCGTTATTATTTGTCTGTTTAAGTTGCTAATATCTATTTTGTCATAATCAATCAATATTAAGTTTTTTACACCACTCCTTACTAAGGCTTCTGTAGCATAACCACCGACACCACCTAAACCTACTACTAAGACTGTTTTAGTTTTTAGTTTTTCTAAGTTTTCTTTACCAACTAAAGAAATCACCCGTTCGAACATAAGACCTCCACAAATTAAAGAGATAATTATTAGTTATCTCTTTTAATTATAGTTACCCAAAGAACCGATACCAGTATAGATAAAACCCGCGCCTAATCACACAGGTGGTAAGTCACCATCTAATAATTAGGATTCTTATTAATATAAGCATTCAACACATATTAGACTTTAGACTCCCTAAATATATCTTTGTCGGTTTTATATTATAGTTCTCGCATCCTTTAGGTACTTTAATTATACCATATTATATGAATATATCAAGTAATCATTGAGTACTTTACAGAAAAAAGTAAAAAAACAAAAAAAAGATATTGACAAACAAACGTATGTTATATATAACACATTTGTACGTTAAATAACGTATAGAGTAATATAAAATAAGGAGATAGAAATATGGAAAATAAAATTGTATTATTCGAAAATCAAAATATTCGATTGGAGGTGAACTTAAAAGACGAAACTGTTTGGTTAACACTAGATCAAATGGCTGAATTATTTCAAAGAGATAAATCTGTTATATCTAGACACATTAAAAATGCAATGGCTGAGGAATTGGATAATTCAACTGTTGCAAAATTTGCAACAGTTCAAAAAGAAGGTTCAAGAAACGTGACACGTGATATTGATTATTACAACCTTGATATGATTATTAGTGTTGGTTATCGTGTTAAGTCACAAAATGGTATTGTTTTCAGACATTGGGCAAACAAAGTATTAAAAGACTATTTACTTAATGGATATGCCGTAAATGAAAAGAGACTTGCTTATTTGGAAAAGACGGTTAAGTTGATTGATATTGCTAGCCGTATTGAGGAAGAAGTCAATGGTGATGAAGCTAAGGAAATCATTAAGGTAATTAATGATTATAGTAATGCGCTTGATATGCTAGACGATTATGATCACCGTAGAATTACTAAACCAAAAGGTATTAAAGATAGTCGTATGGTAACATACGAGAATTGTCTTGAAATTATTGGTATGCTTAATTTTGGTAGCGATAGTGACTTGTTTGGTTTAGAAAGAAACGAGGGATTAAAATCAATTATTAGTACAATATATCAATCATTTGGTGGAAAGGACTTATATCCTACTATTGAAGAAAAAGCAGCTAATTTCTTATATTTAATTACGAAGAATCATACTTTTATTGATGGCAACAAAAGAATTGCAGCAACATTATTTATTTACTTCTTAAACTTTTATGATATGTTATATCGTGATGAACACTTTATTATTGATAATAATACACTTGTAGCTTTGACGCTTTTGATAGCACAGTCTAATCCGAAGGAAAAAGAGATATTAATCGATTTAGTAATGAACTTTTTGGCTTTAAAAGAAAAAAAGTAATTTCATTACTCTTTTTTTATAGATATTTATTTAATTCATTAGTAAATTCAGTTTGTAATTCTTTTAATCTATTTTCTGTTTTTGCTTCAAAGCGCATTGTTATGTTAGGACCGGTGTTAGATGCTCTTACAAGAGCAAAACCATCATCAAATTTGCATTTAACGCCATCTATGGTTAGATAATTGTATCCTTTGTTACTTGCATATTCTTTTATTTTATCGATAATTTGGAATTTTTTAGTATCCTCTACCCTAACCTTTATTTCTTCAGTTGAATAGTATTTATTTATACCATCAAGGAGTGTATTTAATTGTTTATCAGTATATGTTAATAATTCAATTAAGCGCATACCAGCATATATGCCATCGTCATATCCTGGCCATTTATCGCGAAAGTAAACATGTCCTGATAATTCGCCACTTAATGGATAATCACCTTCGGCTGAGGCTGCTCTCGTATATGAGTTGCCTGTACGATATTCGACTGGTTTGATACCTAATTTTATCATTTCATCTTCAAGGGCTTTTGTGCATTTTACGTCAAATAAGCCTTCTTTTTTTGTTACTTTATCATACAAGTAACGCCACATGATAATCATATATTTATCGGTTTCAATCATATTACCGTTGTTATCAATGAAGCCGACACGATCCCCGTCACCATCATAACCTATACCAAGATCGGCTTTAGTTTCTAGTACTTTATCTTTTAACATTTGTAAATTATCATAGATGCAAGGATCAGGGTGATGCATTGGAAAATTACCATCTGATGTATTACAGATACCTATAGCATTTAATCCTAGTTTTTTAAAAATTTTATCCGCGATAATAGAAGTTGTGCCATTACCACAATCATATACAACTTTTATTTTTTTATCTCCAAAAGCTAATTTACTAGTTACTAAATCAATATATGCATCAGTTATATCTACTTCTTTTATGGTTCCTTTTCCTTCATAATAATTCTTTGTTTCAATAATATCATAGATTTCTTTAACACTTTGACCATAGGCATTGTGAATACCATTATATGAGAATTTAAAGCCATTATATTCTTTGGGATTATGACTGGCTGTAATCATCATGCTGGCATCTACTTGATAATAATTAGCAGCAAAATAACACATTGGGGTTGTTACTAAGCCCAGTCTTAAGACATTGATACCAGAATCTACCAAACCTTTAATTAAGCTATTTTCTAGGGCAACTGAAGATAGTCTATTGTCATAACCTAAGACTGTTTTATCTTTTCCATAAGAATGAAGTTTGGTACCAAAAGCTCTACCTATATGGTATGCCGTTTCATCATCCATTTCTTCATTGTATATTCCCCTTATATCATATTCTCTAAAGATTTCTTTTTTTAATATCATAATATTCCTTCCCTATCCTTCTGGATAATATAAATCATAATTATCTTTTATTTTGTCAGTACTTACATTAGTATAAATACCTGTGGTTGATATATTTTCATGGCCTAACATCATTTGAATGCTTCTTAAATCGGCACCATTATTAAGTAAATGAGTGGCAAATGAATGCCTTAACATGTGAGGTGTTATATCATCGGTTATTCCTTGTTTATTGGCAATTATTTTAAGATTCTTAAAAAAACCTTGTCTAGTCATTTTTTTACCATGATTATTTAAAAATAAACTATCACAAATATAACCTTTTAGAAATTGTGAACGATACTCTTCCATATAGATCTTTAAATATTTACATGCTGTTTTTCCAATTGGCACTATTCTTTCTTTGTTTCCTTTACCATAGCATCTTACTATTTGTTTATCTAAATCAATATTCAGAGGAGTTAGATTAATTAATTCTGATACTCTTAAACCTGTTGCATACATTAATTCTAACATCGCTTTGTTGCGATAATCAAACGGTGTTTCTAATGGGATATTTAATAATTTATCTACTTCATCAATCGTTAAGACTTTAGGTAGTTTTTTATAAAATTTTGGTCTTTCTATATCTAAGTTAATTTTATAAATATCTTCATTTATAAGAAATGTATAAAATGATTTAATTGAAGATATTTTTCTAACCACAGAATAGATACTATAGTTTTCTTTATCTAGATATGTTAAATATTTATAGATATCATCATTATCAGTTTGATTATAATCTTTATTTAAATATTCTAGATACTTATAGATATCTAGGATATATGAATTGATAGTGGATTCGACATTTAAAAATTTTACGGTTAATAAATATGTGTTAAATTTTTCTAATATGTTTTTATTTTTATCGGATAATTTAAATGATTTAATATCTAACATATTATCCCTACCTTTTAATTAATTATATCATATTTAAAAGAAAAAAGATACTTTCGTATCTTATCTTACTTTAACTAATTCTTTGCCAACAATGGTATAAATTCCAAATCTATGATAATCACCATCGTTTACGTTAGGTACTTCATTAAACTCTACCATAATTAAATCTAATGGATTTTCTACGAAGGTAGCAATCCAGCCAACATTATCAAAACTATCGTCTTTATTTTTGGCTAATTCCCAAATTTTAGTTGTGCCATCATTATTGGTTGATAGTCGATATAGGTAATACGTTAATCCTTCTTCATCATAATAACCAATAATTAATTTATTGTGTTCTCCTTGAATATAGTTTTCATAATCCCCTAATTTAATTGTTTCATCATCAAAACTTATTTTTAAGTCACTAACTTTACATGTATCACTTGCAAAATATACATCTTTAACTAGCTTTTTACTACTGGTATTATCTTTTTCTAAAATTTCTATAATTTGTTTTTTAGACAAGATATGTTTTTCTTTTTTGGTACAACTTGTCATAAATAAACAAGTAACTATTAAAAACAATAGAAATATCTTTTTCATATCACACCTCTATTATTATTATATCACATATTTTTATTGTGTAAATAAATTAATAAATGTTATAATAGTTATAGATGTTATTATTAGGTGATATAATGGAAGAATTATTAGCTATAAAGATGCGTCCTACTAAACTAAGTGAAGTTATTGGACAAAAACATTTAATTGGTAAAGATAAGATTCTTACCAATTTAGTAAAAAATAAGAAATTATTTTCAATGATCTTGTATGGGAAGCCAGGAATTGGTAAGACTTCAATTGCCTTAGCTTTAGTTAGTGAACTTGGTGTTAGATATCGTATGTTAAATGCGGTTATTAATAATAAAAAAGACTTCGATACGGTAGTCGAAGAAGCTAAGATGTATAATGGTTTAGTTTTAATTATGGATGAAATACATAGACTAAATAAAGATAAACAGGATTTGCTTTTACCGGTACTTGAGTCTGGTTTAATTACTTTAATTGGAATGACTACTGCTAATCCATATCACGCAATTAATCCAGCAATTAGAAGTAGATGTCAGATGTTTGAACTAAAGGAATTAGATGGTGAAGATATTGATAAAGCAATAGATAGGGTCTGCAAGAGTGGTATTTTACCAGATTTAAAAATTGATAAAAAAGCTAAAGAGTATTTAAAAGGAATTAGTAAGAATGATTTAAGATATGTCTATAATTTGATTGAAGTAGCATATTATGCTAATAATGATAAACATTTAACGGAAGATAATTTCATAGCAATAACTAATAGACCTAATATTTTTCATGATAAAAATGGGGATGGCTACTACGACATGCTTAGTGCTTTGCAAAAATCAATTCGTGGAAGCGATGTGCAAGCAGCAATTTTCTATTTAGCTAAATTACTTGAAGGTGGTGATTTGGATTCTGCATGTAGACGACTTGCGGTTATAACATATGAGGATATTGGTTTAGCTAATCCTAGTATGGGCCCTAAGGTTAATGCCGCTATTGAAAGTGCTTTAATGTTAGGTTTACCAGAAGCAAGAATTCCCCTTTCAGCTATTGTTATTGAGTTAGCTTTATCACCTAAATCAAATAGTGCCATTATGGCTATTGATAAAGCAATTGATGTTGCAAGTAAAGTTGATTATGGCGATATTCCTTCATATTTAAAAAGTCCATATACGGGTTATTTATATCCACATAATTATAAAAATGATTATGTTAAGCAACAATACTTGCCTGATAAGATTAAAAATATTAAACTATATATACCTAAGGAAAATAAAAATGAATTAATGCTTAAAGAAATTATGGATAAACTAGAAAAGCAGTAGTTACTACTGCTTTTTTCTAGTCGAATAAACTTATTTGTCCTTCGATTTTATCCCTTTTTACTTTTTTTAGTACTTTTGGTTTTGTTTCCATACTTTCAAACATATTTAATTGATTATTATTTTCATTTACTTCTAAATTATACTTTTTATCATAATTATTGATAAAAGCAACAATGGAATGTAAATTACGATATTTAATTTCATCTTTATATATTGTTTTACCACTAGGTAATTGATAATATTCATAAATTAATAATTTGGCTATACGTAATAGTGGCAAATCACCATTTTCATCACGATCTAGTAAATGTTTATCCATATTTCCATATGTTATTGAATTATTGGCATACATTGCTACTTCGGCAGCTGTTGTGGCACAATCATGAAATTCAACGTAGTTTTTAGCAAATTGTTTCATGAAACGATAATCCTTATCAATAAACTTATGCAATATACGATCTAATACTTTTTTAGGATTTGCGATATATTCGATATCTTTTTGATATAAAAAGTCATACATTACTTTATGGTAGGTACCATTTCTTAAAATTCTAGCTGATAATGGATTGCCAATATATTTAATATCAAGAATATCTTCATTGTATAGGGCATTACGTAATTCAGCCTCATCATCAAACATCATGGTAAACATATCAATTTCTTGTAGTGATAAACCTAATCCTTTGTATCTTGAGAGTTTGGTAAAATATTTTGATTTTGTAATATTAAGTGGAGTATATTCCCCTTTCTTTTTACTTACAGTAAAATAATATGCCATACTATCCCCTCTTTCAAGGCTTGTATTATAACACATTTGTTTGTTTTTGTCAAAATTACTTATACATTATGAGGGCTGTGAAGCAATAAATTTGTTCTTCGGCATAGATTGAACATGCTACAGAAAACTTAATATCTATGATATTTGGTTTCTTTTCTTCGATAAATTTACTAATGTCATCTTCCAAATCTTTTTCATGAGCTTCGTCAAATATTTTTATTTTCATAGCGATATTATAAAACAAAAAGAAGAATTATTTTGTCAATTCTTCTTCGATTCTCATAAGTTCATTATATTTACAAATACGATCGGTACGTGACATTGAACCGGTTTTTATTTGACCTAAATCAAGACCAACGGCTAAATCAGCAATTGTTGTGTCTTCAGTTTCACCACTTCGATGAGAAATTATTGTTTTATAACCATTTTTTCTTGCAAGTTCAATTGTTTCTAATGTTTCTGTAATTGTGCCTATTTGATTAACTTTTAAAAGAATGGCATTGCCAGCATGCATATCAATACCTTTTTGGAGGCATTTTTTGTTAGTTACAAATAGGTCATCTCCTACTAATTGGATACGATCTCCTAATTTTTCAGTTATTTTCCTAAATCCTTCCCAATCATTTTCATCAACGGGATCTTCGATTGAGATAATTGGATACCTATTTATTAATTCTTCATAATAGGCTATTAATTCATCAGTTGTTAGTGTTCTACCTTCACCAACTAATTCATATTTGCCATCTTTATAAAATTCTGAGGCAGCTACATCAATACCTAAATTTACATCTTTACCGGGAATGTATCCGGCTCTTTTAATGGCTTCAACTATTAGTTCAAAGCCTTCACTGTTAGATTTTAAATCTGGGGCAAAACCACCTTCATCGCCGACACCGGTCGCAAGACCTTTTTCATTTAATACTTTCTTTAGGTTATGAAATACTTCTGCTCCTACTCTTATTCTTTCGTGAATAGTGTCTCTTTCAGGAATAATCATAAATTCTTGAAAATCTAATTTATTATCGGCATGAGCGCCACCATTAATGACATTCATCATTGGTCTAGGTAGAGTTTTACCGTTACCAATATAACTATATAGTGGCAATCCTTTATTAATCGCACTTGCTTTCATAGCGGCCATAGATATACCTAAAATGGCATTGGCACCAAATTTAGATTTTGTTTCAGTACCATCTAATTTAATCATTGCACAATCTAATTCTTTTTGATTTTCAGCATCCATGCCAATTACTAGATCTCTTAGAGGACCATTTACATTTTGTACGGCTTTCAATGTTCCTTTGCCAAGGTATCTTGCTTTATCGCCATCGCGAAGTTCTAAAGCTTCTCTTTCACCAGTAGAGGCTCCAGAAGGGACGGCTGCTCTACCGATGATGCCATTTTCTAAGATTACATCTACTTCGACTGTTGGATTTCCTCTTGAATCTAATATTTCTCTTCCTTTTACATCTTTAATTTTCATATTTAATTCCTCTTTTCTTCTTAACTAATATTTTATTTAAACTTCTATTGTATAAAAAGTTTAGATTACTTAATACTTTTCCTGATTTTTTAGGTATTTTAGTATATCCTCCATTAATGATAATTGTTAATTCATGTTTACCAATATTTTTAATAATTTTTCCTTTGGCTATTGTTGGAAATAAGCATTTATTAGGAGCAATAAAACCAATATTATCTTTAAATAAGAAATCTAGAAATTCTGGAACCATTCCATTATGAGTATGACCCGATAATATTAAATCATAGCTTGATAATCTTTTTATTACTTCGTTTTCAGTAAGTTTAATTGGTGAATGAATTAAAGCTATTTTAGGCTTTTTATTTGGTAAGTTTTTGGTAAGATCAATTCTTAAGTCTAAATAGTTTATTAATACTTCTTCATTTTCATTTTTATTGATATTATAATAGTATTCCATTGGTAAGGTAAATCCGGCAACATAGATATTGGCATCTTCATAACTTTTATTATCTAAGACATAGATATTATATAAATCATTTATTTTTTTAAAGAATGCATAGTCTCTAGCACACAAGACATCGTGGTTACCAATTGATATTAATACTTTTCTTTCTTTGGCTATTTCTGTCAAAAATGACACTAGTTCTTTAATTTTATTATAGTTTCTTGTTACTTCGACGGTATCAATTAAGTCGCCAGTAATCATTACATAATCAGGCTTTATTTCATTAATGGCAATTTTTAATTTTGCTAATTCTTTTTCTTTGGTAGATACACTAAAATGTATATCTGATACATGAGCAATAGTAATATCTTTATTTATATTACTACTACAAATAATATCCTCTTTAATTTTAACTTTGTTCATTGCTTAATCCACCAAATCTACGATCTCTTTTAGTAAATTCAATTAATGCTTTATCATATTCTATTTCATTAAAATCAGGAAAATAACATTTTGGAAAATACAATTCAGCATAAGATATTTGCCATAACATAAAATTACTTATTCTTAGTTCACCACTTGTTCTAATCATAAAGTCAATATCAGGTAAATCATTATAAAGGTAGTTTTTAAATGATTCTTCGGTTATTTCTTTTTCCCCATTTTTAATTATTTTATTTACAGCATCGACTATTTCTGCTCTTCCACCATAATTAAGACAAATATTTAAGGTACCTAAGGTATTATTTTCGGTTTCTTCTTCCATCTTAGCCATGGCTGTAAGCACTTTACTACTTAATTTATCTTTTCTTCCAGAAAATACTACTTTGATATTTTCTTTTTTGAAATATCCTCTATCTTCATTAAATCCTTTTATAAATAAATCCATTAGGTAATTTACTTCTTCAGCTGGACGGAGAAAGTTTTCAGTTGAAAAAGCAAATACGCTTAAATACTTAGTTCCTTTATCCAAGATATATTTACTTAATTTTAAGAGATTTTTATAACCAGCTAAATGGCCGGCAGTTCTTTTTAAACCTCTTGCTTTAGCCCATCTGCCATTACCATCTAGGATAATTCCAACATGAGTTGGTATTTTAATATTATCCATATTACACCTCTATTTAATTATATTATATTTACTTTTAAGTATCAAGTAAAGTTAGTATTTTGTTTACTTATTTAAAAAGATTGACATTGTCATTATGCCAATCTATTAATTAAAGTATACGTTTATTTTTTCTTTATATTAATATTTTTATTATTTAAGATCTTACAAGTATTATTTATAATAATTTCATCTATTTTACTAAAATAGATTTCTAAATTGCTATTATTACTATTTTCGATGGTTACAAATTCACTCATATCTAGTATATCTGCGTCTAACACTTTTTTAATTCTATCTTTAATAATTGGATAGTGGGTACATCCTAAAACTAGGGCATCTATTTTGCCATTATATTTATCTAGATAGTCATGTAATATGTCATCTAGATCTTGATATTCACAATGTTCAATTACTGGAACCAATTTTGGTGTCTCTAATTCGTAAATATTTTTCTTAACATTATTTTTGAAGATATGGGAATTAATTGTTGCATGAGTAGCTATTACTAGGATGTTTTTATATTTACTATTGTTTAGATATTTTACTGTTGGCTCTAAGATACTATAAATTGGTATTGTGTTTTCTTTTTTTAATATATCGAGGCAATTTGATGATACAGTTCCACAGGCAACAATAATCATATTAACATTTTTACTTAACAAGAAATTAATATTCTCTCTTGCTAAATTTAATAATTCTTCTTTTGATTTATCACCATACGGAATATTTAGGGTATCACCATAATAGATATATTCATTATTGGGATACTTATTTAAAAGTGTTTTTAAAACTGTTAAGCCCCCTACTCCTGAATCAAATAAGCCTATACGCATATTATCACATCCTAGTTATTATCATTGCATATTTTAATGAAATAGTCAAATATCTTACGTGAGTTTAAATCTTTATCATACATATTCTCGGGATGCCATTCAAGCCCTAATAGAAACATCTTATTATCGTCTTCAATAGCTTCCGTTATATTATCAAAAGATAACGCGCTGATGGTTAGATTGGGCAAAATAACGGCTGATTTATGGCGTGAGTTTACAATTGTCTTTTCACATCCAAGTATTTTATGTAATAAGCTATTGTTTTTAATAGTTATTTCATGCATATTATTATTTTTATGCTTATCGATATTAATAATCTTCCCATTATAAATGGTGGCAATTTCTTGCATTCCT
>JAEEGL011975524.1_pt1 | contig 36848 bp, 30 predicted proteins | sample 9134231 | NCBI WGS metagenome assembly JAEEGL01 (sample SAMN16246548, study PRJNA631951) | gut metagenome | biome: gut microbiome; feature: rumen; material: fiber-attached | host: Bos | place: Iran: Karaj | collected 2018-10 | reverse complement strand
GGAATACTATAAGAAGTGTCTTGAGATTCGTGTGAGAGTCCTCGGCGAGGAGCACCGAGACACCGCCGATACCTGCAACAATATCGGGTGGGTTTATGACCTCCGTGGTGTTTACCCAAAGGCGCTGGAATACTCTCAGAAGTCTCTTAAGATTTGCGGGAGAGTACTCGGTGAGGAACACCGCAACACCGCCAATAGCTACGACAACATCGGACGGATCTATAGCGGCCTTGGAAATTACACTGAGGCGCTAGAATACTATCAGAAGTCTCTTGAGATACGCAGGAGAGTCCTCGGCGATGAGCACCCAGACACCGCCGATACCTACAACAAAATCGGAGATGTCTTTCGTTGTCTTGGTGATTATGAACATGCCATTGATTTTGCCCTCAAAGCGTTGCCTATACATGTGGCTGCTTTTGGAGAGAATCACATCTTTACCTCTTTTTGTCACGACCGCATTGCCCTTGCCTATCGTGGCTTGAAGCAATATAACAAAGCCTTGGAGCATTTTCGCAAAGCACTTGAAATTCGTCGGTTACAACCGACTTCCGAAGAGGGCGCTATCCAGCAATCAATGAAATACATTGAAGAAACCGAAAAAATAATTGAAGATGAGCAATAACAATCTCATAGACAATCGCCAAATCCGAGTGTTCATTTCATCCACATTCCGCGACATGCAGGATGAGAGAGATTACCTAATGAAACGTACATTTCCGAAGCTGAGGAAACTTGCGGCAGAGCGCGATGTGACACTAACTGAACTTGACCTCCGCTGGGGCATAACCGAAGAAGAGTCAAAGTCCGGGAAGGTCGTGGAAATCTGCCTACGTGAGATTGAAAACTCTATACCCTTCTTTATTGGAATTATCGGCAATCGTTACGGATGGACACCAGACAGGTCTGACCTTACCGAATACACGACAGAACAATTTCCAATTGTAAAGGATTATCTTGATAACCATCTCAGCGTCACCGAGATGGAGATGCAGTTCGGTGTGTTGGCCCGTGAAGAAGATATGCATGCCTACTTCTTCATCAAAGAGCAGGAAGATGAGAAGCAAGACAATCCTGAGATGCTGGAACGATTAAAAGAGGAAGTAATGGCCAGCAGGTACCCATCCAACACATACTCTTCGCCTGAAGACCTTGCACTGCAGGTGGAAAAAGAGTTCGCAGTAATGTTGGACGAGTTGTTCCCTTTTGGTGAGTTGTCCAATGTAGAAAAGGAACGTATTGGCCAGCGTTCATTCATGAACCAGCTATGCCAGAACTATATCCGAGATGAAAAGTATTTCAATGCTCTCAACGACTGGATGGATGATTGGACTCAACATCAGCTTGTCGTAACTGGTGCAAGCGGATTAGGCAAGAGTGCCTTGATTGCAAATTGGCTGAAGGAAAAGTTGCAGGACACAAATCGTGAATACAACATCATATACCACTTTACAGGCAACGGAGGTAGCGAGTCAAGCCACGACCATATCATTGAGACCATTTGCAGTGAAATCAACAACTATTATGGATGGACTAATGAAGATGACGAGAATGGACCGTTTACAGACAAAATAGTTGGTGGTGAAGAGGAGAAAGAAATGACAAAGATAGAAAAACTATTTGTTAAAGTCCAATCAGAAGGAAAACAGCCTCTGCTCCTTGTTTTAGATGCTGTCAACCAAATTGCCAACGAGAAAAATGCAAAATCCATGAACTGGATTCCAGCTCCACCACCGAAAATAAAAATTCTCTTCTCCACACTTGATACAGACAGGACTATGGAGATGTTTAGACAAAGGAATTATCCTACTATTTCCGTATATCCACTCGACAAGAAACAACGAGTCCGTCTTGTGGAGGAATATATTGGTGCCTTTGCTAAAAAACTCAAATCAAAACAGATTCAACGAATAGTTAATTCACCTCAGAGCGAAAACACTCTCGTACTAAAGACCATTCTCGAGGAACTTATTAATTTCGGCATCTATGAAAAATTAGATGATCGGATTGACTATTACCTTTCTCCTAATTCTATTGAAGATTTCTATCAAGCCTTGCTGCAGAGTTATGAGCAAGATTACGCTTTGTATAGCACGGATTTCATCAAGCATATTCTATCACTAATATCGGTTTCCCAAAAAGGACTTTCTGAGGACGAAATACTTGATATCATAAAGGAGAAACCTTTATATTGGTCACAGTTTTATTGTGCTTTTTCATCACACCTTACTAACAAGAATGGTTTGATTTCGTTCTCACATCAGTATATAAGTGATACAATACATAAAAGATATGTCTTCAATAATTTGAACTGGAATCTTTCATGTAGGCATGAAATTATTGAATTGTTCAAAACCAGGGATAATAGCCGTGCATGGATTGAACTGGCTTATCAATATTATAAGATAAATAATTTTAGCTCACTTTATCTACTTCTGCAGAGAATTCCTGTATTCGAAGAGTTTTATAAGAATTACAGAAAAACTCTCACAAATTATTGGAAGAAATTAAAGGAAAAAGGGTATGACTATGCCATTTACCAGGATCTATTAAAAAGTTATAAAGAAGAAGAAAAGAGTTCTATCTATAAAGATTTTATCTATTTCTTCAGATCCGCACAATTTAGCCTCAATTTCGCCATGATGCTATGTTTGGATTATATAGAATGGACAGAAAAAGACATGGGTAAAGAGCATCTGGACACGGCTTGTGCTTATCATACAATGGGAATGCTCTATTTTTGGAAAAAAGATTATAAAATGGCGCTGAATTTCTATTTCAAGGCGTTACATATCCGTGAAGAAATACTAGGTGTCAAGCATTTGGATACCGCTACTACGTATCATGGACTAGGTGTAGTATACATACATCAAAACGATTATAGCAAAGCCTTAGATTTCTTCCAAAAAGCATTGTTTGTTTATGAAAATGTCCTTGGAGAGAAACACCCAGACACCATCTCATATTATAATTATATTGGTCATATCTGTCATGTTCAAAACGACTATCCCAGAGCTTTGGAATTTTATTTCAAGCAGATGTCAATTCTTGAACAACTTAATAACGGACTAGAAACTGCCAAGTTGTATAATAACATTGGCGACGTTTTCAAGTCAGAACGTGAATTTCAAAAAGCATTGGATTATTACCAAAAAGCATTGTCAATTCGCGAATCAGAGTTAGGCGTTGAACATATTGAAACTTCTTATTCCTATGAAAAAATAGGTTCATTATACAATAATCAAGGTAACTATGCTAAAGCCTTGGAATACTATCTCAAGGAATTGTCTATTCTCGAAAAATTGCAGAGTGAGGAAATTCGTGATATTACAAGGTTAGATAGATTGTATAGTATCATTAGTTTTGTATACGAAGATCAAGGTGACTACAAAAATTATCTTGAATTTTATATGAAAGCAATGAATTTCTGTGAGAAGATTCATGGAATAGAACATGAAAGAACTGCTGTTTATTATAATAAAATGGGGACAATATATAAAAAACTTGGAGAACTACCTAAAGCTTTGGAATTCTATTTAAAAGCTTTGTCCATTCGGAAGAAAGTTCTGGGAGAAGAAAATCCAATGACGGCATTGTCATATGAGGCATTAGGTAATTATTACAAAGAACTATCAGACTACCCCAAAGCACTGGAATATTATCAGAACACATTGTCAATACGTGATAAAACAAATGGCGAAGGGTCTCAAGCCTCCATAGGAATCATTAACAAAATAGGTTCTATTTATCATACTTTGGGCAATTATAGTAATGCATTGCAATATCGTCAAAAGGTATTAAACTTCCACCTACGAAAGTCTGGAGAAACAAATCTTAAAACAGCACAAGCCTATAACAATATCGGAGCAGAATATAGAGGGTTAAAACAATACGATAAATCATTGGAATACATCACCAAAGCCTACGACATTGCGGCCGATATCGGAGATGACATTGCTAAGGCAACCTATCTCAACCGGTTAGGACGCACTTTCGCTGCTATGGGAGATTTATCAACGGCACATGACAAGTTCCAAACTGCCATCACCCTGGTACCCAAGGATCACCCTGTGGCGATAGACAGTAGGAAAAGAATTGAGGTCTTGAACAAGTAAGATAGAATTCGAATGCAAAAATAACATAAAACAATGGAACAGAATTATACATACTACGCATTCATTTCCTATAAGAGAGAAGACGAATCTTGGGCAAAGTGGCTTCAAGAGAAATTGGAATATTTCAAATTACCGGCTTCTCTAAACGGAAGTGAAGATAATGACACCCCACATTACATCCGACCCGTATTCCGTGACATAACTGATTTGCGACCAGGTATTCTTTCCGAAAGAATAAAAGAAGCCTTGGATCAATCGAAATACCTTATCGCGTTATGTTCACCTAGATATAGTAAATCGACATGGTGTGATGCGGAAATCAAACGTTTTATTGAAACTAATAAAGCGGCAAACATTATCCCTTTTATTATAGACGGGACACCATACGCTAATGACGATTCTGAATGTTTTCCACCTTCACTTCGTTTATTACGCGGCAGTAAAAATGAACTATTGGGGGCGGACATTCGCCCTATTAGTAGTGAATACGCTTTTATTCAAGTCGTAGCATCGATGCTAGATATAAATACAGATATATTGTGGAAAAGGTACTTAAGAAACGAAGAACAGGAAAAAGCACGCATCAAAGCAGAAAATGACCGCCTATTGACGCTTCAATCCCGTATTGTGGCAGAAAAAGCAGAAAAATCAATTAATGAATGGCCATATGATACTCAAAAGGCTGTCGCTCTAGCTTCAAATGTGCTTCCCACAAATTTTCAATATCCAGAACGGCCTTGGGTAATTGAGGCAGAATATGTCCTAAGAAAGTGTCTTACCGAAGAAACCACCATTGCCGATTTCACGGACTTAGATTGTGGAGGCATTGTCTGCTACAACCAGGATATTGTTATATTTAATGGAGTAAGAGGACCTATAGATAATGAAAATCCATACCCACCAGAAAGCTTTACGTTAAGAGTTTATAATGTACACAATAAGAATCTATTATGCACTATTGATGGGACTTACGCTATTTTGTCCAACAATGGTTTATGTCTTATTACAAAAAACAAGAATAGTATTGAACTTTGGAACACAAAGAATTGGAAGATTATTAATTCCATAAAAAATCAAAATCAACTAAAGCAATCAACATGTATTAGTAATGATGATAAGTTGCTATCTATCCAAAGTAAAACACATATTGAATTTGTAACTCTACCATCACTAGAAACTATATCTTCTATATCTATAGATGAAATACAAACAGAAATAAGATCAACGCAATTTAGTCCGAGCAACTCCCTGTTTATGGTATCATTACAGGATGGTACTATATATATATGGGATGTGGCAACTTCAAAACTTATCAAAACAATAGAATATAATGGCATATTAACATGTTCCAAGTTTATAAATAATTCTACTATATTATCTGCAATCACGACCAAAAACAAAAATTCATCTAAAGACCATCATTCAATAATGCGATATGATTTGAAATCTTCAAATAACTTGCAACCAATCTCTTTAAAAGGATCTCTCTGGTCGGTTTCTGATATATATTATCAAGATGGTTCTAAGAATATTATTGTTGAAGATATATCGAATAAAATATACATATATGACATTGACTCAGGTCGTAAGATTTTTGATTCTTCAGGTTCGAGAAAGCTAAGAATCTTAAATGAAGGAAAAATGATTGTTTGCCGAGATGGTATTAAAATTATACAATTTCGAATACCATCAAGAGAAGAAATCATTGAAATTGCAAAGTCTAAAATGAATGGGTATGTGTTATCTGAAGATGACAAAGAAGAATATTATTTAAAATAATTCACTTTCAATATGAGTAAAAATTTATTAAAACATTTTACACTATTAGGTTTCGACCGTTCCTTTTCTAAAGGATTGATAAGTCAACTTGCATGGTTGGCGGGTATCATGTGCGTTGTATATATAGTTCTTACAGGCATCAGCTATGTAGGGGAAATGTATGCCGGAAACGAAAGTGGAAACAATCGGCTTTTGGATATACTTCTCGTATTAATAGACCCAGGTTCTGGTTCCGAGGCCATGTCTTCTACTCTAACTATTGTATGTGCTATATTAGGATTGATTATCTTCAGTGGTATGTTGATTTCGGTCATCAGCAATGTATTGGAACGTCGAGTTGAGAGATACACAAAAGGTGAAACTAATTACAAAATCAGTAATCATGTAATTATATTAGGGTTCAACAGAAGCATCCCATCACTGGTAAAGCAAATTATGAAGAATTATAAGGAAGAAGATCCTTATATTCTAATAATGTGTAATCGTAACATCGAAGAAACAAGAGATTGGTTGCACGCTAATATTTCCAATGAATATGAAGACAACATAATCCTTATGAATGGCGTAAGAAATACAGAAGATGACATTGAACGCCTAAGATTAAAACACGAGGTAAAAGAAATATTCATTCTCGGTGAAGAAGATGAGCTAGACCACGATTCAATAAGTATGGAATGTGTCAAGATTATTGCTAATAGACTCAACGGAGTATCTTCTAAAATTGAATGTCATGTTCAGTTTGATTCACAGATTATGTTCTCTGCGCTGCAGAATGCCGAGATAGACAAAACGATAAAAGATCACCTGGTCTTTATCCCATTCAATTTCAATGAAATATGGGCACAAAAAGCTATTGCAACCATTCCAGACAAAGAATATATATCCCTCGACGGGAATGGGATTACTAGGGACTGCAACAAGCATGTACATCTTATTATAGTGGGGATGAACCCATTAAGCTGGTCCCTTGCGGTCAACGCTGCACATATTCTTCATTTTCCGAATTTCAAGGAAGGTGTTTTCAATACTTGTTCCACGATAACTTTTATTGATACCGAGGCCACCTTAAAAGGAAAAGAATTCAGAAGACGGTATAGAAATCTCTTTGACTTAGCTCGTTGGAGAGAAATCTTTGATTATCAGTGTATGGATACTGATAGATATTGGATTGACCCCATCGCAGACGATAATAGTAATTCTCCATACAAGGAGAAACTTGGCCCAGTTAATTTCATGGACATTCAATGGGAGTTCATTGAAGGAAATGTCTTTGATAAAAACATCCAAGATTATATGGAGCATATTACTACCAAAGACGACACTATTGGAACAATTGCTTTGTGCGAAGAAGAATCTGACAAGAATTCTTCGATATGTATGTCATTGTCAGAGGCGACAAGATTGGGGGCAAATGAAATCCTTGTTCGTCAAAACGAAAGTGATATCGTTGTAAAAACACTCAGGGATGCATTTGGTTATGAGAAAATCCGAGCATTCGGAATGATGAACGAATGCTACAAAGAGAATTTAATTTCTGACAAATATGGTAAGCTCGTCAACGCTTGTTATGGGGATTATTCTTTAGGGAAACGGGTTGAAGTAGATATTAATGATGAAATAGCTGTTGAAAGGCTATGGGCTAATTGCAAATCTTTGAATCGTTGGTCTAGTATATACAGCGCAAACATGCTCTTCTACAAACTTCGTTCTTTAGGATTAGAAGTATCAACAAACCCAAACAAAAGAATAACCATCGAACAAATTGTAAACACCATTACAACTAATAAATCTGTTTTAACAAAGCTTGAGCATAACCGTTGGAATACAGAAAAGCTTATTCTTGGATTTAGACCATTATTAAATGATGATGATATTCAGGAGTGGACAAAAGATAAAGAATCTATGAAAAAACAACTAAAACATCATGACATAATGCCGTTTTACTTGCTAAATAAGGAAGAACAAGATAAAGATGATGACGTAAATACACATCTTCACCTTCTCTATGAAAAAGCAAGTAAAGATATAAACTACGATTATTAACGGATATATCGTAATTGTTACGTAAGATCTACTCATAAATATAAACAAAATCTATAGATAATGAACGCAAATGATATATTTATAAGTTATTCCACAAAGAATACAGACATCGCAAAAACCATTCGAGATTTATTCCAAAGCCATGGAATAACTTGTTGGATGGCACCTGAAAGTATTCCTGCAGGAAGCAATTATACAAAGGAGATTCCCTATGGTATCCTATATTCGAAGTTGGCTGTGTTAATATTATCAAGAGCATCTTTGGAATCTGTATGGGTTAATCAAGAGATATCATATCTACTTGATGCAAAACATCCAATCATTCCTTTTATTGTAGATGACATATTTAGTCATCCCAACTTAAAAGAAGAACCATTTGCAAATATTTTCGAGTCAGATTCTTTGATTACAAGGCTTGAAAATGACAAATCTTGGAATCTGTTATTATATAACGTGCAGAAACAATTAGCTCATATTGTTAATCCACAATTACCGAACACCTCTGATGATTACCTTCAACTTGGATTAAGGGATATCAAAGAAGATGGAGGTATGTTGTTCGACGATGGTCGCGCCATTTTTTTTCTTACAAAGTCCGCAGAATTAGGTAATGTTGTTGCAATGAGGCATCTTGCTCGTTTAGAGTGGGATGACGGTGATGAGAATAAAGCTAGATTGTGGTGGGAAAAAGCTGCAGAACATGGGGATATTCCAGCCCAGATTCACGAAGCTTCATATTTGCTTAAGAATGCTGATGAAAATCTTGACAACATATCCAGAGCAACTGACATGGTTAGGGATGGAGTAAAAGAGAACCATCCTGAAGCATGTTGTTTGTTTGGAGAATTACTTTCGGATTCAAGAAATAAATATTTCGATCCAACCATTTCCATAAAGAATCTTAAGCACTCGCTTGATTTAGGATATCTTCACGCGGCATGTATTTTAGGGAAAATTTATAAAGAAGGAAAAATTGTTGATGAAGATCCTAAAACCGCTTTTGAATATTTTAAGATTGCATCAGACGATGCTAACGAAAGAGAAGCTTCACTCCTACTAGCTGATTGTTACGCAACGGGCTACGGTACGAGTAAAGACTTAAAACTAGCTTTTGAAGGATATCAAAAGAATTGCTATTTTTCTGATGAATATATAGAGAAATATGCAGATTGTTATTTATATGGTCATGGTGTTAAGCCGTCAAAGAAAAAAGCGTTGGAAATGTACAACTCTATCTATATGGATGATGACTTCGAAACTATATTAAAATCAGAATTAAAGCTTAGGGTTTTAAAGAAGAAAATTATGCTTGGAGAAAAAGGATCCCAATCATTAATCGGGGACTATTATTATTCTACTGGTGATTATACGAAAGCTATTGCTTACTATAAAAAAGCGAATGAGGAAGATGATACCAATGCAAGCATTGGTTTAGCATTATGTTATTTGAATGGACATGGAGTCCACTTTGATTACATTAAAGCTTTTAATTTGTTTTCCAAAGCATTTGCTCTAAAAAATCAAAAAGCTGCAAAGTACTTGGCCGACTGTTATCGATTTGGTGTGGGTACTGAAAAAGACGCCACAATAGCAAAATACTTCGAAAACATTTCATGTCAGCCCAAAGAAGGATTATGGTCAATTTCATTCATTAATTAAACCTGACATATGACATGGATAATAAATTGGTTTATATCAGCTGCGTAAAAGAAGACGAATCCATTGCCAAGGAGATTGCGTCGATTCTTTCTATGTATCATATCGATTCACACATAGCATTACAATCTATTGACAATAAAGAAAAAATGCTCATGTTAAACTCTATGAGTATTCTTGTTCTGCTCTTTTCAAAGGGTGTTCTAAAATCATCCGTCATTGACAATGAAGTGACAGAGGCTATTAACCGACATCTGCCAATTATTCCATTTCGGATTGATGACACATCCACTAAGGAGAATCTTAGTTTAGATTTTATGCTAAAGAAATCCCAATGGGTGCTTGGCTATCCAGATAGGACTAAGCAAATGGATGACCTCGTTGTTAGTATTTGTCGCTTCATGGGGGTTGATGCTATCCAGCAAAATCCTACAGACCCTTTTGAACAGCTCAAGCGTGGCATCGCCCTTGAGTTTGGATCTAACGGTCTCCGTAAAGACCGTAAAGAGGCGATGCTGTGGATAACGAAATCTGCTGAGAACGGAAATATCATGGCCATGTTTGAGCTCTATAAGTTTTATCTAAACTCAGAGGATGACAATTCCTATCGAGATTATAATAAAGCTAAAGAGTGGCTGATTAAAGCTGCAAACAAGGGTTTAGCTCAAGCACAGTATATTTTAGGTTCTAATTATGAAGTTTATGATGATACTGTTATAATACTATATGGTATTCCTTCAGAAGAAAGTCATCCTTTGGGCATAAAGAAAGATTTGAATAAAGCAAAAAAGTATTATACGTTATCTGCAAAACAAGGGAACAAGAAAGCCATGTTTAGACTCGGAATGTTATGTGTAGAAGGACCAGAAGAAATGCGCAGTGATAAATATGCATTCCAATTCCTTTCTATGGCATCAGATATAAACCATCCTATTTTATGGCTGAATTTGGGAAAGCTCTATAAAAAAAATAATGACTTGAATAACGCTTTAGAATGCTTCAAAAAATCCGGTCAATGGGGAGATTTCGAAATAGCGACTTTGTTCCTACAAGAGAAAAACAACACTAATAGGCTCAATGAGGCAAATGAAATCATATTTAAATCTATCCATAATCATGATCCTCGTTTTTTGGAGCTACGCGCATCATTATTTGAACAAGGCATAATTGTTGAACAAGACATTCATAAAGCATCCGGCTACTATAACGATGCCTTTAACATATATTCCAGTAATTATTCTTCATTTTATGATGAAAATGCTGGTATTCGCTGTTTAGAAAATGCCATTAAATTGGATGACATTTATGCTCTATACAAACTTGCTAAGTATTATTTTGAACATAAAGATTATAAAAGAGCATATCTCTATTTTACGGAAGCCGCATTAAAAGGACAAATAACAGCAAATTTTTACCTCGGCTATTACTATATGTATGGTTTGGGGGTAACTGTTATTGATTACAAAAATGCAATTCACAGGCTTAAGCAAGCAGATGTGCCTGGATTGCCATATGCCTCCTTCCTTCTTGGAGAATTACACATGGAAGGAAAAGGGTGTGTGCAAGCTCCAGATACGGCATTCAAATACTGGTATAAATCAGCCGTACAAAATTTCCCTAATGCGGAATACAGATTGGCCCAATCCTACGAAATCGGTTATGGAACCGAAAAGAATCTGAAACTATCCACATACTGGCGCAACAAAGCAGTAAAGCATGGACTAAAAATAAATGATGAAAAGTAAAAATAGAATATAATATGAAACGTAATTCGTATGTTCCGAAGCCCTCAGATATTTCCAACATCGAGCTTCCATCAGAACTCATAAATTTGGCTGAATCGATTGCCAAAAACGTCCATGAAGTTTGGTCTCAGAACCGTATTTCTGAAGGCTGGACATATGGACCTGTTCGTAATGACGAAAAGAAAGAGACCCCATGTCTTGTTCCTTATGAGGAACTACCCGAGATTGAGAAAGCATATGATCGCGACACAGCTTTCAACACTCTCAAATACATCGTATCGTTAGGATTCAAAATAATCAAATAATATGAAAGTTTTCAAAGATTCCAAGAAACAACTCAACTTACATCCATTGGTTGTCTATTTCTTACTAACATCAAAAGAAAAAGCCACATATGGAAAAAGAATAGAAGAGTTGAATGACAGGCCAGCATTCAATTGCGGCATATTTCAGTTCTCTATTGTGACCCGTACACGTCATAGTAGCAGTGAGTTGTCAGAGAAGCTGACGCAAGAACTGGATGACTGCAATGTCATGGTTAGATTGTTCGACAATGCTAAGAAGGATGACTTTTGCTATGCCTTCCAGCAAATACCATTCGGCCTAGACAATGAGCGTCTTGAATGGGAAATACAGTCCTTTATAATAGAAGTGTGCAAGCAAAACGTAAAAAGGCTTTCAGGCACACTCAAATCAGATTATTCCATTTCCCCTGAAAGGAAGATAGCTTCGGAATCCCTTGTCAAAACAATGAAGGATGCCATCAAGAAGCTGTCACCTGTTATTTCCAAATTCCGGGAACAGTATTCAACCCAAGAAGACAGCAATGACCTTCCTGAAGCATGGGTAGAAGATTACCTCCTCATTATGAGCCAACTGCAAGGGAAAAAGGCAAAAGATGCCATGAGTCGTTTTATGGCCATTGTAGAAGGTGTATATGATACTGCTTCTGTTGAAGATTCCACAAAGATATCTGACGGAGCTTTAAATAACCAAAAAGACGACATCTTACGTGACGATATTGCCAGCCGACAAATTGGAGACACCACACTAAAGTCCAAAACAGGCCCTGACATCACAGTAGAGGTCAAGAGAATAACCACTTCCAAGACTAAGACAGGCAAAGAAAAGAAAAACTATGGAGTCGAATTTACCATAAACGGTGATAAGACTCAAGTGTATTTCGGAGGAACAGATGCCACCATGATATATTTGAGTTCCCTTATCAAGCAAATGGCAGGTAGCCGATTCTACCGAAAATATATGCTCCTTCCACTTCCGGAAAAGAATTCCTTTATAAAAAGGAGCGTTGTGGTAAACTGGCTTGAAGCGCTATACAAAAACATCTATCCAGGAGCAGAAATAGCTTTTGATGAATGGTATAGGAAAATGAGAAAAGATCCACACATCATTAGCCAGGGAAAGTCTACCTGTGCCAGAAAAGTGGCTAATGAGTTGAGCAAAAAGGGAGAAATTTTATCTATACCCTTATGCGTTTTACAAGCTCGTGAAGATGAAGAAGGCTTATACTATGCTCTCGACCTTCCTTCTACAGCCAACATTATTCTTCCACCTAATCTAGAAGTGTTCCTATCCGAAGAAGTCTCTGTTCCAAGAGACCACGCTCGTCCCGAGACAGAGTATCATCCATAAGACCGTTTTGAGACTCATCTTTATCGGGTAAAAACGTTATACGTATATACGAATCGTCCGCATTGGTATTTAACTGTACCTTTGCGGATGAATTCATTTATACACTAAATCGGATAAGCAAAATGAAGAAATTGAGAAGGTTATCACATCTACAACAAGACAATGACATTTTTGAGGAAAACGATGGCTTAGCTCCCAAGAAGAAACAGTTTGTTGAGCCAAGGGAATGGACAATAATATCTGCTCTCGACAGAGTATTGGAACTGTCACATTACAGTGAATTGTCCAATGAATTCTGGCAAAGCGCAGAAAAACCCCTATCCTATCTCAGAGAGAAACTACAACTTACAAATATGCAAATTGTCCTGGTCGCTATCATGGCTGAATCCGGCGAACCACTCTCATGGCGAAAATTTGGAAATTATGTCAACTGTAGCCGTCTGGCCATGATGTGTCATTCAGAAGAAATTGAAGGTCTGCTATCTAAACGGTGGGTAATACGAAGAGGTTCACATGAAATGGGGGGGTGTTTTGAAGGTTTCGCATTGGAACATGGCGTAGTTACTGCTCTTCGTCATAACGAAGTCTTTGTGCCTGAAAAAATTGACGGCTTTGATGAACAACAATTTATGGACAAACTGGAAAGTCACATTGACAAGAATCTCAATAACCGCAATGCAAGCTTCGAGGATGATGAAGTGTGGATGATGCAACTTGTTAATGCGAATCCTCATCTTCCAATATGTCATGAAATCATGCGTTTCGATAATATACATGACAAATCACTTCTCCTAATGATTGCATTTGACTATGCTCAATGGGCTGATTCGGACGACGAGGGACTCACGCTGAGCAGCATAGATAACATCTACCCGGAGGATTGGGAGTGTAACGGATTACGTCATGAGCTACAGAATGGAACCCATATCCTAATGAAGGCAGGTCTGATAGAGCAAAAATGTGAGGATGGTATTGCAAATACGGAACGCTACATGCTTACACAGAAAGCAAAGACGGATTTACTATCTGCCTACGAGCCAAGCAGGTCCAAGTGCAGACCAAGGCACAATAAGGACAAGTCTCTAACAAGCTTTACTGAAATAAAGGAAAAACCTTTGTTTTACAATCCTTTTGAAGAAGACCAAATTGCTCAACTGACAAGTCTCCTTTCTCCGGAGAACCTTTCAGGCATCCAGCATCGTCTTGAAGAAGAAGGTATGCGCAAGGGAGTTGCCTGTCTGTTTTATGGTACTCCTGGAACAGGGAAGACAGAAACTGTTCTTCAAATAGCACGTAGGACGGGGCGTAACATTATGCAAATTGATATTGCAGGACTACGTGACAAGTATGTCGGAGAGAGCGAAAAGAACATCAAGTCTATTTTTACGCGATACAAACGACTCTGCAAGAATTCCGATATATTGCCTATACTCTTTTTCAATGAGGCAGATGGGATTTTAACTAAACGTACATCTCTAACGAGCAGTAATCCGTCAATAGAGAAGATGGAGAACGCCATCCAGAACATCATACTTCAAGAGATGGAGAATCTGGAGGGTATACTAATAGCTACAACAAACCTCACATGCAACCTTGACACCGCTTTTGAACGTCGTTTCCTGTTCAAAATTGAATTTAAGAAGCCAGAAACTGAGGTGAAAGCAAAAATATGGAAATCTATGCTTCGTTCAATAAGTAATGAAGACGCTCAGATTCTAGCTGAACGCTATGATTTTTCAGGTGGTCAGATAGAGAATGTAGCAAGGAAACGCGCAGTGAATTATGTACTTTATGGTAAAGATGCGACATTGGATGAGATAGAGAAGTACTGCAAATCAGAGCAGCTCGACAAAAAGAATGAACGCACACGAATCGGATTTATAATGTAAAACCAGAAAGAAATGAAAACAATTACAATTGAGAGAGCAGACACACAGCACGTGTGGAAACGCTCTCTTGATTCTATCAAATTCATGGAGAATGGACTTTGGGGACTAAAAGATAAAGAAGGAATCATCCTTGAACCAAAGTACGACCAGATTGAATTATGTAAAGAACTACTATATGTACATTCGGGAAACGGATATAGTATATACTATCCCATAGGCAAGGTTGATGAAGGAGAAGACGATCCTGATGACAACCGCTTCTATAAGGATGGAAAAATCGGATTGAAATATCCCGACGGAAGACTTCGCTTCCCCGCTATATATGATTGTGTAAAAGAATGGAAAGGATACGATGTAGTTTATGTTCGAAGAGGAAATAATTTCCACTATTATGACAGAAAAGGAAACGAAATACTTACAGACTATACCATTATAGAAGATGAAAAAAGTAAGTATGAGCCTTTCTTTATAGACGAAAAGCAATCAACCGGAATAGTCATCAATAAACGATTTGTTGACAAGAGAATAAACAATAATTGCGTGAAGATGGGTAAGAAATGGGTAGAATTAACCCGAATACCATGCAAGGATGTAAAAAAGACATTCGGTAATTGTGAAATTGTTCCTGTTCCAGAAGATTCATTTAGCGAATTCGAAAGTTTCTCTACATATATTTACAGTTGCTTTTCCGCGACATCTCGAAGTCACAATCCGGTCGAAGACTGCATCGCACAATTATCCTTATTAGGTGCTTATGAAGCAACATGGAAGTTTATAACAAAAATCTGTATTCACCCAACATCAACCATCACGATGGATACCATAAAGAAATTTTGGTTGATATATAGTAATAATACTGATTCAAAAGTTAAAAAGCCAATTCATGGTTCCTTTGGGGTTGAAGACTGGCTACGTATAGGGGTTGGTTATGATAATACCCTCGCCAAAGATGAATTACACGTTATGCAGATACACTATTACAATGACAGGTCACCTGCTCCGATCGAAATCAAATGGATGAATGCGATACAACACAAAAAAACAAAGGAAGTAGAAGACATAAAACAACAACTCGACATTTACATTGAAAAGCTTAGAAAAAAAATGGGTAAAAATGTCGCAAACATCGTTCACCATGAAATTCTAGAGAACTGTAGAATACCTTATAATATAGAAACAAAATTAAGTACAGACGATGAAATCTCGAAATACGACTATCTTACAAGCATAGGGTTTCTGTGTCATGACACATTATGGCACGTATGCGCAAGCATGATGACAGAGAGTTTTGACAATGAGGAAAATGCTCATGCAATGAGTAAAAAACAATTGGCTTTTTGCAGATCTAAAATACAATGGCTTCTTAATCATGAAACATGCAAGAATTATGTTTCTATGAAAAAAATGCCTTTGGATATGATATCCAAACTTAAACAGCTATACGATGAAAGAAATTGGAACATTGAAATTCTATCTGACATAGAAATGCTGATGAGGAATTCTGGATGTAAATATGTACAAGAATGTGATCAAAACGAAGTGTTTTGGAGACAATTCAAACCAGGGCTTTATGGTGAGCTGCCTTTCAAGGTAAATTTCTTTCGCTCAAGAGTTCCAACCCTTGATCCTGAATAGTGTCAAACTTCACCACCATCAGATAGTTTTGTAACAACAGACATACAAATAAACAAAATATCATATAAACAACATTGGATTATGGCAAAAATAATAACCATCAACAGAAATGATGACCTGTTTCCTGAATCCTTTAGGGCAATCGGTGAAGATTGTCCAGAAAGAATCTACGCAATGGGAAACCTTGAACTACTCAAAAGTGAACACATGGTTGCAATCATCGGCAGCAGGAAGGCAACAAGAGCCGGTAACAGCAAGGCTTACGAACTTGGATTGAAATATGCCAAGAATGGCTATGTTGTAGTGAGTGGACTTGCCCTTGGCTGTGATGCCGCTGCACATAGAGGTTGTATGGCCGGAGATGCAGGCACTATTGCCATCGTGGCCACAGGGCTTGACAGAGTACATCCCCACGAAAACATTCCACTTCAGGAAGAAATTCTAAGAAACGGAGGGCTGGTACTCTCAGAACAACCCATAGGAACCAAAGCCAATCCGACAAGATTGGTTGCCCGGAACCGTCTGCAAGCTGCCCTTTCTGAGGAAGTCGTTGTGGCAGAGTGTCCTGTCCACAGCGGAACAATGCACACTGTACGCTTCGCTCAAAAATACGGCAAGACAGTCAAAGCTGCAAACCTTCCATACGACAAGGAAGAAAACTCTGGTAACAAATACATCATTTCTTCAGGTATAGGAGCTGGCATATAAAAAATTTGTGTAAATGCATACACAATGATAGGCATACTTTCATTGCTCTTTTTTAATATGTCATTTACGAAACATCCCAGTATTTTAACAATAATCAATCTGGCGTACTTGTTGAACTTGAATCCTGATAAAAAAGGGGGAATATAATATGAACTGGGAAACAACAGAATTGTCATTAATAAACATCAACTTTTCAAGCAAGGCGGAAGGTAAATACCTTATCTCCTTGCAGGATACATTCATCAATAATCTATCACCATTCGACCTTGAAGCCCGTTGTGATTTCAAAGATGCAACGAAATACGACTATTTGCTCATTTGTCGTAACAATGTCCTCGAGTGGACTGATGAAAACGTGATCCAGATTGAAAGAATCCTCATGGAAATTGACGGACAGCTAAAGCGGCATGGAATGGCTATTCCCTTCATTGACAACATCAATCTAGTTAAAACGACTTCAAAAGAAGAAGGTGGGGCAATGGCGTACACGAGGGGAAACACCATCTATATGGCGGATTACATAATGAACAAAACAGAAGTGAAAATAAAAGAAATTCTCACGCATGAGTTGTTCCATATTCTTACTCGTTCTTCATTTACTTTCAAACAGGAGATGTACAACATTATCCACTTTACGTCCTTGGACAAAACTTGTGACCTGACAACCTTGAACCAGCGATGCCGTTTCGTTTCTAATCCAGATGTCGGCAATTCATGTAGTTACATTGAACTGAAAGACATTAATGGTAAAGAACATAGACTCATGATGACAACTTTGGCACGTTGCAACTATCATGGGGGATCCTTATTCAAATACATTCTGCCTTATTTCATAGAATTAGATTCCGAGTACAATGTCATGACATACGGGGAAAACCTTCCAGTCAGAGAGTGTATATACGGAGAATATTACAGAGAGTTCATCAAGAAAGTCGGCCAGAACACTGGTTATATGGTCAACCCGGAAGAAATCCTTGCAGAGAATTTTCGTATGGCAGTTTTAGGCGAGATTGATGAAGTACCAGATCCTGAGATTATAAACAACATCCGAAAGAGTATGATTAAAGACAATTTCAAATAAGAGAACTAATGATATACAATAAGATAGTCCTCAATGTACCACACTCCAGCATTGAAGGCGTTTTTGATAAACAATTTTGCGGTTGGGAAAAGAACGAGAGATTTGAGGAGGATTATGTTCTTAAATGGACAGATTGGTACACAAACATCATCTTTGAACCCAAATGTAAACTGAAAGAATGTATTGATATGCATATTTTCCCTCTCTCACGTTTCATTATTGATGCAGAAAGACTGGAACATGATCCACTGGAAACAAAGGGACAAGGTATTCTATATACTGACTTCGAGGGCTTTCATCGTGAAATCGCCCCTGAAGTCCGCGATTATCTGATGAACATATATCATAAATACATACAGCAAATCAGAAATAGCATAACGGATAATACACTCCTTGTCGATTGTCATTCTTTTCCTCCTGAACTATCAGATGTAGATGTCTGTCTCGGTTTTAACGAAGATTGGTCGAAGCCAGAGCAGCAAACTATAGATATAATAATCAGGAAATTTTACGATGCCGGCTACAAGGTTGGTGTCAATAATCCATATAGCAACTCACTCTCCCCAACTTGTGATCACTCCTATCATTCTCTAATGATAGAAGTGAACAAACGCATCTATATTGGCTCTAATCATCTCCTTCTTCCAGACGCAGACAAATTGAGAAAAATAATCAATGAGCTCTATGCTATTTTGCTCCATCAATAGAATCTATCCGTTCCGTCAAAAAATCCTCTCATTATTATGATCCAAGATGGATAAGACATAGTTACTTTATTACCCCTATGATGTCAAAGTATATATAAAATCAAACAGAATCATCCTCCACTTGGCATCCAGGATAACCGACCTCAAATCTGCGTTTAATGTCGAAGTATATGCAATCTATGCCAAATGGATTATCATCAAAACAAAGACAATCTATACCATCACAAAATTTTTGTTCAGTCATTCTAAGAAAACAATATGGAAACTTACGTCCGATATATTCATACTCCTGATGAACGTCTATGATGCAAAGAGCAGTCTTAGGGGACTTTCCATCCCCAGTACTGTCTATTGTTTTCATCAGAAGACGTTCCTGTGGCGTATCGATTACATAATCATCTTCCATCTCGTTAACCATGTCTTCTTCGATTGGCTCATCAAAACATGGATCTTCTTCCAAATCTAAATTAAGAGCGTCATCTCTCCAATAATCCATGAATAAAGAATCCTCCAGATTTCCTTCTGCATAGTCTTTGGTGAATGTAAAACCATACAGCAATGCTCTGAGGGTTTCTACATCCAGTTCCAGTTTCCCACCCTTCCATGCCATAATGACATCCTTGTCATAAGAGTCCTTGTACTGGCTGAAGTCAACCCTAGTGAAAGAATTGTTCATTTCCATCGTCTGTTTATAAGATAAAACAATAAAATCAAAAATATATCAATTAATCTCTTCGCTCAGTATAAAAGCATTTATGCTTTGGTCGGTAATAACCAAATATTGTTTGTTGTGCAGACAGTCACAATAGGTAATTGAAGTCTGGTCGTTTATTGTGATATGATCGATGTTGTCCACTCTTGAATGCCCAACAAACTGATGGTATCCTTCCAATGGGTTACTGATAGTATCACGCCTGTCCGCCCAAAAGATTCCACCATAATCAAAGTCTCCACCACGTCTGTAACCTACCTGGGACATAGCTGCAAACTGTTTTTTTGTCGGGTGATTCAATTGGTATGCAACAGATTTTTCCCCACTAAGCTGGCCAACAAAATCATCGCGGAACCATTGGTCGTTGACCCCAGCATGGGTAAATAACATAGTGCCACACTGCCATGAATACAGGAATAGGTCATGATAATCAGTTAAAATATGATTCATCTGGGAAACAATGCTCTCGTCATAACGTGTGCTGATAACGAAATCTGCCGAGGTGTAATGCATGTCATGATTGCCGAGGAGCAGGACGACATCGTCTGGACGTTTCTTCTTGAACTGTATTATTGAATGGAAATTCTTTATCAATTCAATTGGCTTTATGTCTTCATAAGGATCGCAATAATCTCCAAGGAAGACAAACATGCTGTCCTTGTGGACTTTGACTATGTCTTTCCAACAGGTTAGACCATGAACATCACCAATCACAACTATGGGTTTCGTATTTGTTTTGTTATTCATAAGCAAAGACGTTTCAATTTGATTGTTCAGTCATATTTGGGTTTCAGCTCTCCTGCAAGATACTTTTCGTACTGGTCAATGAGAAGGTTCTTCCTTCTTGTTGAAATGGGAAGGGAGGGATTCATTGTCGCTATTGTAGGCGAATGATCTATATCTCCAAAGTCATAAGGAATCACCTCGTATGTATCAAGGTGGTTCCCAAACTGATATCCAAGACTATGGTCAGATACGTCGTAATCCGAATGGGTGGACAGGTATGCCTCAATCTTCGTTGACATTTCCTCAATAGTGGGAGGTGCTTTGACAACGATGGCCAAGTTGACAACGTTGTCACTCCAATAGTCATTGCCAGGATAGCCGAATACCTCCACGATGTCACCAGGCTTGAATCGGATTTCCTCTGGCTTGCGTCCATGGAACATACGCTTTTTGCCCAGGTAATGTCCCAGTTCCATCTCACCACCTGGATATGGTGGTTCCCACTGCGTGATATTGGAATAGTCGTTTATACCCCAAAGTGTTCCATCAGGAAGATAGATGCGCTCTGAAAAGCTATCAGCCCTCAAATGCTCAGACACCTGTATTCCAACCGGTATTTCAACAACAACATTGGCATAGGTATCATTTGAATGATAGGACGAGTAATCCTTAATGTATTCCTCAGCCTCTGTCAAATTATTAAAATATATTGACAGATGCGAATCTAACTTGAACTCCGGCCAATGACACTTTTTGATGTTACAATACTTATAGTTGTACCGCGTAACCTTAAATATGCTCTGTATATGTAAATCTGTAGCTTCGTTCATATTAGAAATCTCCTTGGTAGATAAGGTTATTTAGTCAATTCCCCAAGCACTTAAAATGGCAAAGTGTTCTTTGTCGTCATGGTAAAGATGACACTTAGATAGTTCCCAAAAGAGTCCGGCCACCAGTTTTGGCTCTGACATGGTCACATCCTTATCAATTTCTATTTCCATGCCAAGCAGTTCGTTGATATACATATATCTTCCTAATACACACCAGTTACCGTCATTCCGATCCCTGATAGTACAAATCATGTCAATGTCTGGAGACGTTCCCTCCCATCGATCAACAATCTTTATATGGTTGTCACTCTTTTCAGGCTCAACCGCCTGAAGTCGATGGTAAAGTTCGGAATACTCCTTTATGAGTTCATCACGATTGTCTTTAAGAAATGTCATGTGTGGGACTATTTCCTCAAAGGTATTATTATGTAATAAATCGGAATAGGTCATTCCCCTTTCTTTACGAATATCAGTATTTCTCCTGTTTCATTGCCTTGGCCAAACATATTACTATCGACTAATTTGTAACCCTTTGCTTTATATTCCATGACTGTGGGATTGTCATCGTAATTACCTGGTGAGCCTTTGCTTACAACAGCTACAGCATCTTTTCCGTAAGTTTCCCATGCACCAATCTGGTTCATGCACCTCACGCCCTCTATCAATTTTGCATCCATATTCTGCTAGTCTTTCTTTTCTGCCATTTTAATGATTGCCTCAGGAATAGCCACCTCGTATGCTATATTATCAAGTTCCAGTCCGGCATTCATATGATTATAGAAGAAATCTTTCACCTCATTGTCATCAAGTCCAGAAACGTAATCGTCCAGCCAGTCATTGAAGGCATCAATTTTGTCTTCTTCCAAAGAATACTCATCGAGCTCGCCATCCTCCATATAGTCTTCTTCATCATACTCGAACTTGAAACCGCAGTTTTCTGTACAATAGGCCATCAGTTCATCTGTTTCATATTCAAAGTAGCCGCTATGATACCCTTCCCAAAGCCAATGCAACTCTTCTGCATTATATGCCATATCATAATACGCATCACGTAGTTTTTCATATATGTCTGGATACAATTCTTCGAGTCTGAGTTCTTCAATATCAGTTGTCCCCTCCTTACGGATAAGTTCGACAATTTTTACCACTTCCTCGTCAGAGAGTTCGACATATCCTTCACTTTCAACATTCACTGCACCCGAGTGCGAGATACCAAGACAGGTATCATTTTCAATACTGTATAAAGCCATTTTCTTATAAGTTATATAGGTTAAAGTAATTATTACTTGCGCTGCATGTGTCCAAAAGCACACTGGCTGCATTTGAATCCGGAACCATAGCGTCCAGTATGTTTTCCTAAACATGATGGACATATGCGATAGCCGCACTTGTCACAAACATACCAGTTCCAGGTATCAGGTAGTGACTGACCACAACATTGACAAGGTATCCAAGCCATAATATAGATAATTTGAGTAATTTATTCAATATTTCTTTCTAAATGTGGTGCAAAGTTAGCTGTTTCTTTTGTGACAATAAACTCTAATATACGTATAATAACCCAGAATGGATAAAAGTCCCCAAAATTGACTTGCTCTCCATCTTTCCAATGGAACATTGTTTTATACGTATATGCGCTTTCTACGACTCTTCATTAATGTGTAATTTTGCACCATCAAATAAATAAGTAATAATGAATAGGTTAGACTTTGGCAACAAGGAACTTTTAAATAAGTACTACTATGAGAAGTACGTTTTTGACATCAGCAACTATTTTGTTGTTAATGGATGGAAGCCGTTTAATTACAAAAAGGATTTCAAAATTCAAGGAGACATTATTTTGGAAGAACCTGATGAAAATGGTTACTTCATAATGAAAAGCAGATACGCAACGAATGAAGAACTCTGCGTTCTCATTCAGACCTACGACTATCCTTCATTGTATAAAGGGCGACTTGTGTAAGACATGTATATTAAGGGTGGTGAGTTGGTTCATCACCCTTAATACTTGATATTTGGCTGTTATACGTATATCCCACTTCTGAGTGTGAATAAGAAAGTATAATTTTGTGGCGTGAATAAAGACCTCTGATTATGAATAAGGGAAATAAGACATACAAAGAAGGAGACCTCGTAAAAATAAGGACAAATAAATGCAATGTCCACCTCATGGAGATGTTTGGCCACTGCCAGTTTATTCCTGACGAGATTTCGTACAGTGAGTATATTGCTCTTATAACAGCGGTGATAGAAAATGGTGCCTATTATTCTGTAACCATATTCGCTCCACATGGCGAATGCTATCATGTAATTAAAGAAGAAGAAATTTGGGGGCCTTCAAGCGTTAATGACCTTCCAAAGGAAAAACGTGAGATGTCAAAAAGGAGAAGTCCAATAGAGAGAATCTTGTACAACACATTTGAACAAGATCTGCTAAGCGGACTCTCTCTTAACACAAAGCGCATGACACTTGCAATTGCTGCTGTGAATCATCTACACTCCAAGGGAAAGATTAGGGTCGTTGAGTTGGCGCCAAGTCAGTCGTTCCTAAGAGAAGCCATCAACAAAAATCTTGATGTAGCTTTGGCGCAGTCCAACTTGTCTGCTAAACGTCAAAAAGAGTTAAAAGAAAGAAAGAAACAGCTTGCTCAATGGGCTAATTCACTTCATTTTGAAGAACACTACGAATATCACATTGGAGTTGACAAATCAGACAGGGAAGCATACGAAGAACCTAATGGCTTGGAGTATTATATTATAGCTGTAAACGAAGATGCCACAAAAGCTTTTGTCATGGGAACCAAAGATGAACAGAATGATTTCTTCAATTATATGGGACCCGATTTCAAGAACTTATACATAGAAGCAAACATCTTCTGCAACGATTGTAAAAAATAAGGATATGCCCAAAAGAAGATTATACTGTCCGCTGGTAAATAAATATTGCAGACACTCCGTAAAGGAAGGAGATAGCTCAATGTGCAGACTTTCAGAGAAACCTCTTTCCGAGTGTCACGAATGCGTTAGGGATGCAATCTATAAAGAAAAGCATAAGGTTGAAATATGGTTTTCCAAGGACGGATGGCAGAAGAAACATCTTTTTATGAGAGGAACATGCTTTGAAAAAGAAGATTTGAGAATAATATTTGATTATGGTGGTATAGCGATCTCCCAGAAACTGAATAATAATATTCGCATTAAAAATTCAGAGGAACTGAGAAACTTATTGCCACACTTATTCCCAGAATGGTTGTTAATAGAATTATCTAAAATAATAAAATATGAAAGCAAAAAATGATGCCATTTATGGAGCCATTGCAGGCGATGTTATTGGGTCTGCCTACGAGTTCAAAGGAGCACGCTATGAACCCATACAGTTATTTAAACAATGTTGCCAGTTTACCGACGACACTGTATTGACTGTCGCCGTTGCTGATTGGCTCACTCATGCCGAATGTAATTTGCAGGACATGCTAATTCAGTATGCCCGAAAGTATGCTTACGCTGGATATGGTCCGAGTTTTGCTAAGTGGGTCAGGCGTAAGAACCATCAGCCTTACAATAGTTGTGGAAACGGAAGTGCCATGCGTGTAAGTGCTGTCGGATGTATTGCCAAAAGTTTGAAAGAAGCTCTGCAACTTGCGAAAGAAAGTGCGATACCGACACATAACCACCCAGAAGGTGTGAAGGGTGCACAGGCAACGGCTGCAGCAATTTATCTTGCCCGACAGGGAAAAGACAAGGAAGAGATAAAAGCAAGACTCAAGGAACTGTTCGACTATAATCTTGACAGATCATACGCAGAAGTCTGTCAGGATGTTTATGAGTTCCATGTTCTCTGCCAGACAACCGTACCTGAGGCACTCATATGTTTCTTTGAGAGCGAGAGCTATGAAGAATGTATCCGTATGGCAATGCTGACAAACAAGGATACTGACACAGCTGCATGTATCGCCGGGTCCGTTGCGGCAGCATATTATGGCATGCCAGAACATATCAAGAAGCGTCTGATGAACTTCCTCCCTGAAGATTTTATTCATATTGTTGAATCAATAAAAGATTGAATCAAACTGAATGGGTACTATAGCACAGGATGCCTCAGAAAGGCGCAACTATAAACAAAATGGATATAAGTATCTTCTAAACGACGAGAAAAAGACTGCATGGATAGTCAAAGGACCTCGTATAGGAAGATGTCACAGGTATCGCATACCCAACAATGTTATAGTAAACGGCGAACGCTATGACATAGAAAGAGTTGAAATAGATGCGTTCGAAAAAGCAAAAAGTCTAAGACATTTAATCGTTCCCGATAGTATCATATTCATTGATGAGTACAATTTCAGTTCATTACCAAACTTGAGAAGCATATACATTGGCAAAGGACTGAAGTATCTTTCATCTTGGATATTTGGCGACTGCCCAAAACTGACAACCTTTGAAATCAGCTTGGACAATCCGCACTTGTGCATTGAACATGGAACGGTCTATACAAAGGACGGCAAGCGTGCTGTCATGAGTCCTTTCAAACAAAGACATCTCGTCATAAAAGAAGGCGTTGAGGTTATAGAGAATGTGGCATTCTGGTGGAACGACAAACTTAAGGATGTTCATTTCCCGTCAACACTCAGGAAGATAGGCGACAACAGCCTTGCAGGATGCCCGAAGCTGCGTTCTGTCACCTTGCCCGAGGGAGTAGAAGAATGCGTGGTGCAGAGCTTTCAGGATAATGAAGGTTTGGAGGTCGCAGACCTGCCTTCAACGATGAAGAACTATGGCTGTGAAACTTTTAATAACTGCCCACAGCTAAATACTCTCATCATCCGCACCAACCATGTGCTGGAATTAAATACGTGGAGAAATGAACCTTTGGATTTGTCTTCCCATTGTACATTGAAAGTACCCAAAGAATTAGTTGAGGAATATAGACAACATCCTTTGTGGGGAAATTTCAGGAATATTATAGCAATTGATTAAAACAAAAACCATGACACAATTTGAAGATCCATTTGCTGGCACACCTAAAGCAGCCATCAAGCGAGAATTAGGCGTGGACAATTCAACACCTTTGGAAAAAGCACGAAGAGGTGAAATCTTTGAATCTGATGGTCTTTACGGCATTAAAGATGAAGACGGCACTGTGACATATCCAGCTAAATACAGCTTTATCGGTAAGTGCATTGATCATGTTCTATTTCTGGAGCCATCAGGTAACTACGTTAAAATGACTGAAGGGTGCACAGAAAGCGGCTTCATGGCTGAAGATGAACGTCCTTTCGTTATAAACGGAAAAGCCGGAATCAAGAAAGACGGTAAAGTCATCATTCCTGCTGAATACGACTATATTAGGAGTAAATTCGGCGAAACTGTGTTCTATGCAGTGAAAAACGGACGTGAGATGTATATCAATGACGAAGGAAAAGAAGTTCTGACCAGAGTGCGCCGATTTGAAGGAGAAGATGCTCAGAGTTCACCTTTCTGGCTATGTTCTAATGAATTCGACTTCATAACAGCTATGAACTATGTTGGAACTCCAATCGATGACAATCCTAATGTTGTCAAAATATACAATAATTGGATAGAATTGGAACGATACAGCAAAGAAGAAATAATGAAAATGCTGATTGACCCATCTGACGATCTATCGCTATCGGAGAAGAACTTGGAACTGCTCTGTAACGATTTCTCGTACGAATATAGCTTTTACTTTGCGAATGCAAAGGGCAAAAAACCACTGTCTTCATGCATGGAACAGTTTAAGAATATGCATGCATTCAGTAATTCATGGTACTATGTCATCAAATTGTGGCAAGCGCCAGGAGAACACGTTACCGCTAAAGAACTTCGGAATTTTGTCCATGAATTGCACAAGAACAGAGTCGTCGGCAATCCTATTTTTGCAGTCGGGCATGACGAGCATCTAAAAACAGGAGAGGTCAAAATGCTGATGGTTACTCATTATCATGAACGTTGCTGGCCGGCGCAGTTCGAATATGATTGGGCAGAGAAACTAAGGACTCTTTCCATAGCTAGTCTCATGAGGGAAGCCCCTGCATTGCGAAAAGAAGTTGACGAATATGTTCTGGATGAATATAAAGAAGAGGTCTTCCAAGATCAATTATTGGATTGCATTAAGGATATGAAGTACTACTATGACGTAAGTTGGGAAGATGTCAGGAAAGCTTTAGATTACTTCCTAAGCATAGGTAGTCCTATTAAACGTGCTTTGATTAATTACGCGTACAATGCTCAACGGGCCAGCGGAAAAGCAGAGACAGAGTTCTATCTCCATGCAGCAATATGGGCTGTTGAGAATGGCGATGATGTGAATGCTTGTAGGAATGGGGCTTCTGTGCTTGATATTGTGGCAAACATCATGGAGAAATGTCTTAATGATACTACAATCACCCTATCTTCCACATTGTACGAGTTGTTGATAGCCCGAGGTGCAAAATCCTTCAAGGAAATAGATCAAGAATACAGAAACAACACCGACTATTTCAAGCAACTCGAATATATGAAGATTGATGGCACATCTGAAAAGTCGATGCCTGGATTAGGTAAAACAATTATTAAGACGTAGTGACAGCTATTATGTTATATGATTACAAGCAAGAAAATGAATATACAAGACAAGAAAAAAACTATTGAAGAGATATATCAAAGAAGATTGGAGATTCTCAGCAATCCAACTGTCTATACTCAGAAAATTACAGAGTTCAGCGCTGGAGGTTTGGGGGGATATGCATACGGCAAATACGTCAGTGTAGCAGAACTTGCCCATTGCTGGGAATTTGACGAATTCAAGTTCTTGTGCTCTGAATGTGGAGAGACAGCATATATCTACCAGTTTGCCGGCCATGTGAATGGCGGTGGTTATTGGGAACTGAATGCCTTCTGTCCTAAATGTCACAAACATCTGCATTTCAGCAGAAGAGATTCTAATCCAGTGAAGATTCACTGGTCGGCACTTAAAAGAATTACAGACACCGTAAGCAAACAGATACAAGAGATTAAAGGGGAAGCTGATACAAACAATCAATGAAGGACTGAATGGAGAAAGAAATAATCATAAACATGACACCGTACAAAGGGAAGATTAAGTTGGACTATGTCCCTTGTATCAACTATGCCATGACTCTGAACGGCAAGAAGACGTTCAATAAGTTTGAACTTTGTTCGGATGCCGTCAGTAGCTCTTGGCATAACGTCATTGTAAGTATAGACGGAGAGATGGTTCAACCCTACCAGAGAAGCATTGTGGCACAAAACGTAGGCGAAGTCATCAACATAGATGATGCCGCGCTTATGCCTGTTGCCACAAAGCTGATGTCCTTATCGGAAGCCATTCAGTCCTCATTTGTTATCACAGTCACAATTGATGGTGAACAAGTTGTAAGACATGCCTTGCCGTTAACACTCATGGCATATGACCAATGGCATGGCATCAATGTCTCACCTGAGCTTATTATTTCTTTTGTAACCCCCAACCATCCACTTATTGCTCCCATATGTAAAAAAGCATCCAATCTTCTGGGAGAATATTGCATAAAGAACAGCTTGGATGACTACCAGTCGAAGAACACCGACTGGATTGTAAATCAGGTCGAAGCAGTATATGTTTCTATTCAACAACAAGATATCAACTACGCAACTTGTCCTGCAAGTTTTGAACAATACGGACAACGCATCCGCATGGTTGACAAGATACTGAAAGAGAAAATGGGTAACTGTATGGATTTGTCGTTGTTGATGTGCTCATGTCTTGAAAGCATCGGCATCAACACTTTCATTCTGATGTTCAAGGGACACGCCATGATGGGATTCTGGTTAAAACCTTTGTCGCACAAAACAATGGTCAGCTATGACGTGAAGGCTCTAAGGAACAATCTTCAAAGAAAGGAACCTAACCTTGAAATCATTGATGCTACAGCTCTAACCAGAGGTGCGACACTTGAGTATGCTATCAAGGATGGACGTGAGTATCTCGAAAAGAACTCCAAAGATTTTCAATTGTTGATTGACATATTTGTCGCTAGAGCCACAGGGATACGTCCTTTGCCATATTCGATTCACACCGACAATGGGTTTTCCTTCACAGAACAAGCGCTTGTTGAGAGCTTAAATACACCGACTCATGATATTACATCATCTGAGATCCGTGGAACTATCTCTGCCAAAAAGTTGAAGAACAAACAGCAGCTTTGGGAACGAAAGCTTTTGGACTTGAGCCTCAGAAACAACTTACTCAATATGAAACTGGGGAAAAACATACTCCCCTTGAATAGACTACCCGTAGATGATATACTGTCCCATTTGAGAAATGGAATACTCACCAATGACTTAGATGTCAGGGATGTTGAGCAGTCCATCAAAGAGTTATCACGTTCTGCCCGACTATCCATAGAAGAGAATGGAGCAAATACCCTATTCCTTTCAATTGGCACATTACGCTGGTATGAAGAGGGTTCCTTCAAGCCTTATATATCTCCCATTCTTTTTCTTCCAGTTGAAATAGTAAGACAATCATCACACAAGTACGTCATCCGTGTCCGCGATGACGAACCTATTGTAAACATCACGCTGACAGAAATGCTTCGGCAAAGCTTTGAGGTAGAACTTCCGTACATCAATGTAATCCCAGAACAGGAGGATGATATGATAGATTGGCAGAGAGCCTTTGACATCATTCGAAAAGGCATAGAGACCATCAACAGGAAACGAAAGGATGTTCTGTGGGAGATTACCGACGACTGTCATCTTGGCATCTTCTCGTTTACAAAGTTCGTGATGTGGAATGATATCCACCACAATGCAAACATATTGGCTTGTCATCCTCTTCTACAAAGTCTTATTGAGGGGCGTTCCATGATAAACGAACCATCCGACGAAACGTCAGCACGCAATTTGGATTTCAGTAGTAAACCAGCTGATTACGCATTACCTCTAGATGTGGATTCGTCCCAATTAGAAGCAATAGTTGAGTCAGGTAAAGGTCATTCCTTTGTTTTGTATGGTCCTCCAGGAACCGGCAAGTCACAGACTATCACCAACATGATTGCCAATGCTCTCTATCAAAATAAGCGCGTGTTGTTTGTTTCCGAAAAGAAGGCGGCCTTGGAGGTTGTTCAAGAACGCTTGAACAAAATCGGGCTTGCACCCTATTGTCTGGAACTCCATTCCAATAAAGTGGACAAAAAATCGTTCCTTACCCAAATGGAGTCATCCATAAACAACATTGAAAAACAGGCCAATGACACCTTCAACAGCAAGTCGGAAGAACTTTACAACCTCCGTCGCGAGCTGATGGTCTATATCGAAAGGCTCCATATGACGCGTCAACAAGGGCTGTCACTCTACGAATATATCAATCGTTATCTAGATGTTGAAGGTGCTGTTATGCCTTTGACTTATAACGACATCAGTCATCTCAATATCGACAAGGTAAACAAAATATATGACCAACTGACAACACTTGACAAAGTAATAAGCATCATAGGCGAACACCCATCGCGACATCCTTTGCTTGGACTCTATCCTTTGGAAAACACTGCCGAAAACCAGCACAAAATAACGAATATTTTGAGGACGATGTCAGCAGTCATTGCATCCTCAAAGAAAAAAGAAAAAAGTCCATGGAATCGATGGTTCAAGAAGCGCACTTCATTACAGATTCTGAGAAAGAGCAAGAGTTGGGAGGAATTGACAAAGGTCGCTATGATTGACGAAAGCAGTATGGACAGTCTAGACAATCTATCTTCATCTGTGGAAAAATGGAACCAAAATATAGATAAACTACGTCTCTGGTACCATTACAGCCTGTCAGTTCTAAAGATAAAAGACTATGATGCGGACATCGTGATGCAGTACTACCTGCAGGGACATAGTGGGAAAGAAACAGCCGATGCTTTCCGTCGGGGATACTACATGCGAATGGCCATGAACATCATCGATGAAGACGAAACGATGCGCAGCTTCAACGGCATGCTCTTCGATGATGTCATCCTGCAATATCGCAAATATAGCAAGCTATTCCAAGAACTCACGCAAAAGGAACTTGTCCATCGCCTGTCAACAAGAGTTGCTATTATTGAGAAAGGTGGAAAGGTTATGAAAGAAGAGATGACTATTCTGCGAAAAAGAATCACCAACCACGGACGAGGCACTAGCGTACGACGCGTCATCGACCAAACACGCCACATCATGCCCATTCTCTGTCCGTGCATGCTGATGAGCCCCCTCTCTGTAGCACAATATCTGCAAATGAAAAATGATCTATTCGACATTGTCATCTTCGACGAAGCCAGCCAAATGCCAACAAGTGAAGCTGTGGGAGCTATCGCCAGAGGCAAGGCTGTTATAGTTGTAGGCGACCCAATGCAGATGCCGCCTACAAGTTTCTTCATGACCAACAACACTAATGAAGATGACATTGACATAGATGACATGGAGTCAATTCTTGAGGACTGCATATCATTATCTTTACCGAACAGATATCTCAGTTGGCACTATCGTTCAAAACACGAAAGCCTGATTTCATTTAGCAACAAGAACTTCTACGACGGAAAACTCATTACGTTCCCATCGATTGACGATCAGCAGAAACGAATTACCCTCCAGTATGTTGATGGATATTACGACTTCGGCAAAAGTCGTAGTAACAAGTCAGAGGCAAAAGCTATCGTCACAGAAGTGCTTAACCGACTCCGCAAACAACTGCCGACCGAGTTGGGAGGAGAAGGGGCACCTTGCAAGAGCTTGGGTATTGTGGCTTTCAGCAAGGTACAATCATGTACCATTGAAGATCTGCTGATGGATGCTCTCAGCAAGGAACCCGAACTTGAGGAAATGGCAACAAAATCACAAGAGCCAATCTTTGTAAAAAATCTTGAGAACGTGCAAGGTGACGAACGCGATATCATCCTATTCTCAGTTGGCTATGGCCCAGACAAGCAGGGAAAGGTCTGTATGAATTTTGGTCCGATAAACCAAATGGGTGGTGAACGCCGACTGAATGTGGCCTTTTCACGCGCAAGACACGAGATGAAAGTATTCTCTACACTCCATCCGAATCAAATAGACCTACAGCGTACAGACGCAAAGGGCGTTGTCGTTTTAAAAAGATTCCTGGAGTTTGCAGATTCTGGTATATTGCCATGCCCTGTTGGCCAAGTGCATGAGCAGAAAGTTGATACAGTAACTACTCGTGTGGCAGAAGTACTTGAACGAATGGGCTACAAGGTCCGTCTTAACGTAGGAAACTCACAATTCAAGATTGACATTGCTATAGAAGACAAATCACATCCTGGAAACTTCAAGACGGGCATAATAATAGATAACCCGACTTACTATGATACGCCTACAGTAAGGGACAGAGAGATAGTACGTCCCGCTATTCTTAAAGCACTTGGTTGGAAAATCCATAACATCTGGAGTGTTGATTTGATAGAGAATGAGGATTATTGTATTAAAAGTATTACAGAATAAATATGATTGATGATTTAGGGAAACAGATAGATCGTAGAATAGTTACAAAGACTACGCTTCTTGATATCGCAATGAATTCTACTCACGATGTTCAAGAGTTCAAAGAGATATATCAGAAGTATTGTGCAATCTTGCGTAATTACGACCTCTGGGAGAAACCGTTCGTAGAAGTGTCAGATGAATCAGATATCCACACATCTGACGATAAAGAGGGATGCGAGATATATGAAGAAAAAGGGAAATGGGGTGTCAAAGAGACCATGTACCATTGCGCACTTCCTGCAGAGTATGACAAGATAGAATGCGTTGATGAGACGACAAGCTTGTTTCTAATTAGCAGAGACGAGCACATTGGCCTTGTATATTTGTTAGACAAAGTAGAAGTATGGCTTGAACCCGTCTATGATAACATAAAAGTATTCAACAATTTACATATCATCGTTTCTTTAAATAATTTAAAAGGATATTGGTATAAAGGACAACTTTCAGATATCTGTTTTGAAGAAATCTATTTACCAAAATACGCTGGATGGGTAAAAGTAAAATTGGGGGGAGCATGGGGATGGCTTGACGGAAACCTAACATTTACAACCGAGCAATCAGAAGCGCATGAATACGTAACGCCTGAGTTGTTCGAACACAAAGGCAAACATCAGATAGCAACAAGAGAAAGGTTGGATGAAGCAAGCAGATTAGACCTGCTGGTCAATGAGTCTAACGTTGGCACAAAAGACCAAGCTTTGGAAAAATTGAAGGAAACAGCATTACCACTTATTGAAAACGACAAGATAGAAATTTTTCAAGAAAATGAAAAGTACGGTATCAAAGACTTTCTTGGTTTTATTATTGTGAAAGCCGAATATAACGAAATCATTTTTACAGAACAAAAATATTTTGTGACTGCATTTGGCAAGACGGAAACGGGATGGGGAATAATCTGTGAATACGGAGAGCCATTGAAAGACCAACTATACCTGTTTGATGAAGTGCCGATACAATCAATATATTCAAACTGGTACAAAGTTAAAATTAATGGTAAGTATGGCATCTACGACTCTGATTCCGGGAAAATAATACTCGAAGCAAACTATGATGAGATTGAAAGCCGGAGTGACTTTGAATGCGTTATAACTAAAAAAGATGGAAAGAAAGGCTTCTTTGATTACAAGTTTTGTGTCCCTCCTATTTATGAAAACGTCGTATTCGGTAGAGGGTTAGCGTTTGTAAGATTCCAAAAGGATAATCGTTTGGGATATATAGATAAGAATCTTAACTGGACAGAGGATATTGGCAGAGCTCGAATACTCGCAAAAAACCCGATGTTTAACTTCAAATGAGGCCTGAAAAGGCGCAAAATATAATAGGCTAAAAAAGAAAAAATACAAAAAATGCTTATATTTGAGAGAATAATATTACCTTTGCTGCCAATAATATTGTTGAACCCTTTAATCATAAAGAAAGGGTTGCGCAAATGAGTATAAAGTAAGTTATAACAACAACAGGAGTTTTGGCTGTTGCAACAAGAAGTTGCAGCAATTGTTGTTATGTAAAAAATCAAGACTCAAATTTCATCATTTATATTCATTATCAGACAGGACAAAACCATTTCCTGTCATTATAGCATAACAATATTATGGGCAAATTCAATCCAAAAGAATTAAGCAAGCTTGGTTACACGGACAACGTTGCAAAAAGTATTGCCATTGAAATAATCAACAAGCATTGCAAACATTACACAAAAGAGCAGATTACAGACCTACTTCAACATGTCATCCAAAAGCCAGAAGCCTTTCGGTCAAATGAGATATGGGGGAAACTGGTGGATGTAATGTCGCCTCATAAAAAGGAAACATATAATTATAAACTACATGAAGATCCTTTGTTCCATCAAATTTATGGGATAGAAAATATCGACGAACTGGCAAGACTCCAGATGGCAACGGCCATGCGACTGCCAGTGGCAATTGCGGGTGCACTGATGCCAGACGGCTGTGCTGGATATGGACTACCTATTGGCGGTGTACTTGCAACCACTGATGATGTGATAATTCCCTATGCGATAGGTAAAGACATTGCCTGCAGTATGTGTCTAACCATACTTGATGCCAATGCCAGTTTTCTCGTCAAAAACCATGACCGAATTATTAACGCACTTGTTGCCAATACCGCTTTCGGTCTTGACGGAATACTCCCATACAAACAATACCACACTCTCTTTGACAAAAGTGAGTTTCGTGAAATACCCATCTTAAAGAAAAATAGAGAGAAAGCCATCAGGCAGATAGGAAGCAGTGGCAAGGGAAATCACTTCGTCGATATATGTGAGGTGAAACTACCTAACGACAATCGGATGGGAATAGCAGCAGGAACATATATTGGCATACTGAGCCATTCGGGTAGCAGAGGGCTTGGGGCAGCCATTGCAGATTTCTATACATCCATCGCAAAAGAAACTTGTCTGCTCCCACGACAAGCAGGGCCTTTCGCCTGGTTAAGTATAAAAAGCGAAGCTGGTATGGAATACTGGAAATGCATGGAAATAGCAGGTGAATATGCTATAATTAACCATGAGACTATCCATCGGAACATTGCTAAGGCTATGAGGCTGACTCCTCTTATTAGCATCAGCAACCATCATAATTTTGCATGGAGAGATAAACTCTCAAATGGCGAAAATGTCATTGTTCATCGAAAGGGCGCTACGCCAGCCCATCAAGGCGAATTAGGCATTATTCCCGGCAGTATGGCCACGCCCGGCTATATTGTTTCTGGGAAGGGCTGTGAAGCATCGCTATTTTCTGCATCCCATGGTGCGGGACGAACGATGTCCCGTCTTGATGCAAGAAACAGCATTAGTCGCTATGCTCTGAAGAAAGAGCTAGCTGCAAGCAATATTACACTTATAGGTGGGTCTACCGAAGAAGCACCACTGGCCTATAAAAACATCGAAACTGTGATGGCTGCACAACACGAGTTAGTTAACATAGAAGGGACTGTCATCCCAAGAATCGTAAGAATGAGTGAAGAATAAAATGGAAAAAGTTTATATTCAGATAACTTCGGGACGTGGTCCAATAGAGTGCTGCCGTGTAGTGGTACTAGTAATGCAAGAAATAATTGTGGATGCCCATCGGCTTGGACTTACTGCTGAAATAGCAGAATATGAAGAAGGGACACATAGTGGTTGTATGCTCTCCGCTACACTTGTTGTAACGGGAGAGCGTACCGAAGAACTGACTAAAGAGTGGGAAGGTTCTGTCTTATGGGTAGCCCAAAAGAATCCCTTCCGTCCTTGGCATAGACGTAAGAACTGGTTTGTCGGAGTGCACTCATTCAAACCCCTAATAGCAACGGTTATCAATGAACAAGATATCACATACGAAACATTGCGTTCATCGGGACCTGGCGGACAAAACGTCAACAAGGTAGAAACCGCAGTCAGAGCTACACACCACCCTACCGGTATCAGTGTGTTAGCATCCGACATGCGTTCGCAGACTCAGAACAAGCGCCTGGCACATGAACGACTGATTTTGAAGCTATCGGCGATAGAAGATGAGAAAAAATCAAGTCAGACACAAACAGTATGGATGAACCACAACACACTGAAACGGGGTAATCCTATAAAGAAATTCAAAGGAGACCTGTAATTTCACTTTTGTTAATCGTCACATACGCCACCCTAAGCTTATAAAAAAAACAGAAGAATGATCGGGTAAAATCCCTGTCATTCTTTTTTTTTACAGTAGTTTTGTATGGGTGGCTCATTTGACCTTCTGTATATCTTTTCCTCTTTCTCCTTTCTTATAAGTCTCATGTCGCTGTCTTGCAGACAGTCTTAGCCAAACATTCCTGCTCCCTTATCTCTTTCTTTGATTGTAACCCATCCACTGCATTGCATCCTGTGCTCGTCGATGGGCATTCTTCGTTACCCATACTTCTTACTGATAACGGAATGATACTCTATAACCTCGCTTTGTCCTTCTCCGTCCGATGGCCATGACGTGCCCAGTCTGAGCGTTGGACTGTCGGGCATCCTCCTTTTTCGTTTCTGTCACTGAATTATTCTTATTTCGACTTCC
>JAEEGL012565539.1_pt1 | contig 36850 bp, 28 predicted proteins | sample 9134231 | NCBI WGS metagenome assembly JAEEGL01 (sample SAMN16246548, study PRJNA631951) | gut metagenome | biome: gut microbiome; feature: rumen; material: fiber-attached | host: Bos | place: Iran: Karaj | collected 2018-10 | reverse complement strand
ATGCCTAACTCCCTGGAAATATGATCTGCACTGTGCCCTCTTTGGCACATCCTGACGGCTTGTATCCGTTCCTCAATCGTGTGTCTTTTCCTCATAATAAAACCCCGAAAGTTTTTTGTCCAACTTTCGGGGTTCATTACAATTTAAGCTGCCTTATTATTTTGTACTCAACATATCATTGAACATCTCTAGGATCAAGTGGCTGAGCTAAAAGACCGATGAATTTACCAGTGTTATCAAACTCCATACGGGTATATTTCAATGTGTGGCCTGATGCCTTCTGGCTGACAACAACATAGGTGTAGGGCTTGGGTTTTTTCCCGTCAGCGCCACGATATTTTGCGTCAAACTCATATACAACCATTTTTTCAACTTTGAACTTCTCGCCTTTGAACTTCTCGTTCAAATATTTCATTATAGCGCTTGTATAACGTTCTTTAGGAAGCACCTTGCCTGTTTTTATCAGTTTTTCCTCGCTCATGCTATATACAGCCTCGAACTTGTTTTTCTGATTGTTAGCATAGTACGCCACGCATTCGTCACCAGCACGCTCAAACCAGTCAGGACCAGCACTGAGTCGGGTAGCGGGATAACGTTTAGAAAAATTGGCAGCTATGGCGTCTGATGGAGCGAAAGCCTCTACCTCAGGAACATCCTCAACTGGTTTTGGACGTTTTTTGTTAGATTTCTTAGTCTTCGAAGTCTCCTCATCCTGTGTGACATCCTCAGGGTTAGAATGAGTGTAGTAATCTTTCTTCACAACATCGGGATCAGGTGCCGTGGAGCGCTGCAACTTTCCGCGAGTGTCGAAAATCATTTCACAGTCGGCCGAACCAAGTCCTTTCTTTACGATTACCATACGATAATAGTTATCGCCGCTCATCTCTTCAACATATTCAGTGCTACGAATACGATAGCCAGGATAGTTGTTGACGAAGTAAGTGTTCATCATCGTAGGACACTCTTCCAATGCAACAGGGAAAGAACTATATTGCCAGTCGCCATTTGCAGTAAAATAACAACGGCCATTCTGACCATCAGTAACAAAATCTGCAATATATTGACCGGGAGCCTGATACCAAGTCTTCACCTTATAAGAGTCGTAGGTTTTCTCCAATGCGAGGAATACGGACTTTGGAACTTCTGTTTCTTTAATCTTGGACTGCGACATTGCAACAAGTGGCAGAAACATCAACGTAAAGACTGAGAGTCTTAAACATTGAGAAAAAAAATTGCTTTGTACACTACTTATTCTTAGCATTTTCATAATCGTTTTTTTGTTTAGTAACGCAATCAGCGTTTTTCTTGCACCTAATTCAAACTATTCGATAACGGCACAATTAATAATATATTACGGATGAATGAAAAAATAGTTTCAAAAAAAAATTACCATGGTTTGAATATCAGCAGTTCCAAACAAAACGACAACGCTGATTACTTACGGAACAAGACATCCTTACGATCGGGGCTAATGGAGACTGCCATGATCTTAACACCGGTATTACTCTCTATTGCAGAGAGATACGCAAGCAGATTAGCCGGTAGTTTGTCATAGCTCTCGGTGTTGTTCAACGATTGTTGCCAGCCAGGATAGCTTTCGAGGAAAGGTTTAATTTCAACCTCATTGAATTCGAAAGGTATTTCGTCGGTCTTTTGATCATTGATGATGTAGTGGGTACACATTTTCACCTCTTCGAAATCGTTCATGACATCGGGTTTGGTGACAATAAGATCAGTGACTCCATTGAGCATGCAGGCATAACGCAAAGCAGGCATGTCAATCCAACCGCAGCGTCGTGCTCGGCCAGTAGTAGCGCCAAACTCATGTCCTAGTTCGCAAAGAGTACGACCTGTAGCATCGAAAAGCTCAGTCGGGAATGGGCCGGCACCTACACGTGTACAATATGCCTTAGTGATACCCATCACTTTACCTATTGCAGAAGGTGCGACGCCAAGTCCTGAGCAAACACCGGCAGTAATTGTCGACGAAGAAGTAACAAAAGGATAAGAACCAAAATCTATGTCAAGCATAGAACCCTGGGCTCCCTCGGCAAGAACACGCTTACCATCTTTAAGGCATTTGTTAATGAAATATTCGCTGTTGATGAGTTTAAATTTGCGCAGTGTCTCGAGTGAATCCATCCATTTAACTTCGTACTCATCAAGTGTCATGGATCCGATACGGAACTCTTCAACATTGAAGTTCAAGGTTTTTGCCATCTGAAGATGCTGAAATTTGAGCAGTTGGTATTTCTCACGGAAATCAAACTCCAACACATCACCGACCCTTATACCTGTTCTGGCTATTTTATCAGTATATGCGGGTCCTATGCCCTTAAGTGTCGAGCCAATTTTTGCATTACCTTTTGCCTGTTCATTGGCGGCGTCAAGCAGACGATGTGATGGAAGAATAAGGTGTGCCTTCTTCGAAATATATAGATTCTCCGTGGGTTCTACCGACTTCTGACGCAACGCTTCTATCTCATCTTTAAAGATTGCAGGTTCAATTAGAACGCCATTACCAATGACATTGATTTTTTCTTTATGGAAAATTCCGGAAGGTATGATGTGGAGTACATGCTTGATACCATTGAATTCAAGAGTATGTCCTGCGTTAGGACCACCCTGAAATCGAGCTATGACATCATAATTTGGAGTCAGGACATCGACAATCTTGCCTTTACCCTCGTCACCCCACTGCAAACCTAACAAAACATCTACTTTACTCATTTCTGTATTTTTAATATATTTAATTCAATCTCAAAACAATGCATATACCAAAAAAAATTCTGATGTACACAAAAAACGTTACGAAGATACGAATATTTTTTTATTCTCATCTATTTTTTGAGACAAAAAGAGACTTCTCGAACGTAATGCAAATGCAACATATTACTTATCACGTTGTTGCTTAAACCATTCCACAAAATCGGGAAAATCGTCAAGTGGTCGAAATCCCGCTTTGAAAGGTTCATCGGGGATAGGGCATGTGTCGAGATAACCTATCAGCGTAGAGCAATCAAACTCACCAATCATGGCTTCCAAAGTAACATATACTCCAACAAGTTGGTCATCATCGTCCTTGACTGGATTGGGTAGAGCTACTCTAATACCAAGAATATCTGGTTCCTCTTCACTTTCAAGTTGCATAAAAAACATCTTCTTGGTTTCAAAATGATACTTGTCAAATGTAACCTTCAAATCTTTACCTTTAGGCTGTTTGAAAGCCACAAATTCCCACCAATCGACATCGGGAGCATTGTCGGTAAGCTCCACAACATAGCGGAAGAGATCCATATCACCCTCTGCCGAGAAAGTAAGAGTGCGACCTGACGGGGTTGGTTCCCCCATCTCAAAAGTCAGTCCCTCACAGTAATTGTCTAACTGGGATTGAAGTTCGTCAAGCAATGACGTCTGTTTCTGTTCGTCAAAATCACCGAGCATGGTCAGTTGCTCGTTGTTCTCCAAAAACCATTTCCAAAACAAATTGATATCGTGCATAGTATGTAGAAAAAAATTAGTTAGTAGTTGAATTGTTTGAAAAAAATGATAATCGACAAAACATTAAATATGATTATCAAATAATTATAACCTCCGGATATAGTTTTATACCAAAACTCGTATTCACATCATTAATGATAGCTTCAGACAATGCGACAACATCATGGCCCTTACAGTTTCCTCTATTAACAAGGACAAGAGCCTGTTTCTCATACACTCCGACTTCACCCATATTGCGTCCTTTCCAACCACACTGCTCTATCATCCAGCCTGCAGAAATCTTGTATTTGTCATCACCTGCAGGAAATGCCACTACATTGGGATAACGTTCCTTGATGCGTCGATAAATTTCGCCATCTACAACTGGATTCTTAAAAAAGCTTCCAGCGCTACCGATTACAGCCGTGTCTGGAAGTTTTGATTTGCGCACTTTACGCACCGTCATAGCCATCAATGTAGCATCATCTACAAACTCCCTTTCATGCTCGTCGATAGAGTTCCACGCTTCTTCCAAACCTTTGTACGACAAGTCTGGCACAAAATGAGATGTCAATCTAAAAACAACCCGATCAACCAAATAGCGGGTTACACCAAACTCCTTAAAAACGGAATGACGGTATCCAAAATGGCATTCTTTGTTCTCGAGCCAGCGCTGAGAGTTCTGCTGGAGATCGTAAACATGCACACGATCTATAACATCCTTGGCTTCTTTACCGTATGCTCCAATATTTTGTACAGGCGAAGCGCCTACTGTACCAGGTATGCCAGCCAAATTCTCCAATCCATGCCATCCGTTACGAATACAGAAACTCACAAAATCGTCCCACACAACACCAGCCCTGGCCTCAACCATACAGATATCTTCATCACGAGACAAAAGTTTTATTCCTCCGTCGATAGGATCGGCCGGATGAACAATAATTCCATTATAATCGCCCGAGAAAACAACATTACTGCCTCCGCCAAGAACAAATAAAGTGTCTAGCATCTGCATATTTTGCGAAATATAGTCCGCAAAATCATCATAGTCGGTCGAACATCTCAACGCCACCATGTGTTTGGCAACAGAGTCAATACCAAATGTGTTGTATTGCTTTAGGGATATGTCATGAAGGACATTCATCTTCACTTGATTTTTGCAATGTTTGAATTATAGTAAGTTGGATTACCCGTCACATCCTCTATCACACGTACAAATGGAGGGAAGGAAACATCCTCGTTTGATTCCGCATCCTCTATTTCAAGAAGATGATGTTCAATACGCGGCTCAACAAATTCGTCGAGTTCAAAATACTGGTTTTTCCACAAGAAACAGCACCTTTTCTTGCGAATGGTGCGTTTTTCAGGGTTAGCCTCACTTAACAGCTCGTAATATTTTTTTTCATCAATTTGGCGTTCATACTCGTAGCTGCGGTCCTCCCCAAGACGTTTCTTCATGGTCATAAAGAAAATGTTGTGTCCATTTTCGCCACGCATACGTAAGCGGCGCTCCATGCCATCAACGGGCGTCAGATAGGTTTGTCTGATTTCGCACACATTGCCTCCAGGTATAGGTTTTTCAATAACATCGACCAAATATTTGCGTTCAACTTCTATGGGTTGAGGAACACCAAGGACGTGAGATATTTCCTTAAGAACACGGTTCATCTTTTCCTCAAAGGTGCAGTCGTTGCCTATAACGCGAAGATGAGGGTGACCCGTCCATGCATTCATAAGTTTGTCATCTATAGCACGTGCCTGCTCTGGAGACTCACTACGAGCTGTATTATTGCCAAGAGTATAGAATTCCTCAGCGCCCTTTGCGGCGGTAGACATGTGAATAACCGCACTATAACGGGCGTCACGAAGTTCGACGACAGAGTAGCCTGACCTAGATAGCAACTCCTGCCACATATTATCGTCAAGATAAGCACGCAAATCCATAGTACCCCTGTCGCATACTATCAAAACTGGACGGTCTATACAATTCGCTATGCGTTCCATGCGATCTTCCAGTTCAATCTGGTACTCAAGAAGCTGACGCTCACTTTCAAGAAAGAGTTTTTTCTCGTTGGTCAGAAAATCGACGCCGGATTGTGCGAAGAGTGTTGCAGCCTCAGGCACCGTGAGCACCTTATAACCCAGCCCGCTGAAATATTCAACTATATGCACCAACGCTGTGGTTTTCCCTGCACATGGGCCTCCTGTGAGTACTATTTTAGTTATCATATTGTATTCTATTGTTTATTTGTTTTCACAATTTTTGGGGCCAGCTTCTTTGCGATGATGTCGCGCAGGAGGCTGGTAGCCTGCACTAAACACCTTCCTATTAGCCAAGAGGAGCGCGGCGGAAAGAGCGGCACCCAGAAAATCACATATCGTGCACGATAGCCATACACCAGTAACACCATCGCCATTCATGTTATACAGTATACCCGGCAGTATAAGAGATATTGGGATGAGGAATATCACCTGTCGTGACAAACTTGTGACAATTGCAATCCAAGGCAAGTCGATGGATTGAAAGAGTTGCGAGTTTACAATAGTAAATGCTATCAGAGGGGCAAAAACCAGAAGATAACGTAATGCCGGAACTCCAACACTGACTATGTCTTCCTCTGAATTGAAACATTTTATGATTGTGGCAGGGAATATCAACGAAACAGCCATTCCCGCAATACCAAGAGCGACACACACCTTCATGGTAAGAAGGTAAACCTCTTTCAGTCGATCATTACGTCCCGATCCTAAATTGTAACCAGCTATAGGTTGCATACCTTGACATAGACCAAGGAACATCATCACTATCAGACCTGCTGCTCTATTGACAACACCGTACACAGCCACAGCATTGTCACCACCATATGTTGACAATTGATGATTAAGAACAGCGACAACAGCGAAAGCAGCGACATTCATAGAGAACGGACTTATGCCAATAGCCAATATGTTACGGAATATATATAATTTTGGTGCCCAGATATGTCTATGGAAACGAATAAAGGAATGCGGTTGCAAGAAATGAGCCACCGACACCACCGTTGTGAGCGCCATTGATATTGTGGTGCCCCATGCGGCGCCAACAACGCCCAAATTCATCACGTCAATCAAAATATAATCAAGAAGAATATTGGCGACAGCACCACCAACCATAATCCACATTGCTTTCATAGGATAGCCTGTAGATCGTATCAATCCTGTAAGGTTATAAGTCAGAGTGACCAAGAACATGCCCGGAAGGACGATATTCATGTATTGGCATGCATAGTTGATGGTATCGTCTGAAGCCCCAAAAAGCAACAATATAGGTCTCATCCAGAGATAGCCAGCAGTTACAAACAGAAATCCAAACAAAAAAGTAAGCAACACCGTGTTACCCAATATTTTCTCAGCCCACCGTATATCTTTACGGCCAAGAACTATACTCATGCGAGCCGACGCACCAGCACCGACCAAAGAGCCAAATGCATGAATAATATTCATCAATGGAAATGTGATAGCCAACGCCGCAAGATATAGTTTACCAAGCCCATCGCTACTATGCCCCAAGAAAATGCTATCTACAATATTGTATATTGATGTGACTACTTGGCTAGCAACAGCAGGAACAGCATATTGCCAGAGCAAAGTTTTTATACTCTTGGTCTCTAATTCTTTCGTTGTATCTATTTCACTCATTGTCACCTCGCTAAGTTATCCATAATGGTAAACTGCAAAAAGTTATGGTTGTTTTAAGCCAAACCTGACTACTTCCTCTTTATTCTATTTTTCAAAGCCATAAAGGCATTGTATGCCACCAAACCGTTGGCCAGTTCTATAGAACGTTCGTCAACCATCAAATTAGGACGATGGAGGTTGCAGAAAGGAGTTCCTGGCTCATGTATGCCTATACGGAAATAACAGGCAGGAATTTTCTGTGCAAAAAATGCAAAATCCTCTGCTGTCATACGCATATCAAGCCACTCAACATTCTCACTTCCAATAAAAGCGCATGCATTGTCGTGAACCTGTTGTGTACAGTCATCATCATTGACGACATAAGGGTATCCATAGTCGATAAAGAGATCACATTCACCACCCATACTCTCTGCTATGCCTTCCGAAATACGACGTATTTTTTCATGAGCCTCTAGACGCCATTTCTCATCAAAAGTACGTATTATGCCCTCCATCTTCACTTCATCAGGGATGATGTTGGTGCGCCCACTTCCAATAAATTTGCCGAAGCTCAGTGTAGTAGGCATCATTGGCGAAGCATTTCGGCTCACCACCTGTTGCAACGCTACAACAATATGGCTGGCTATAAGAATAGGGTCTACACTTAGATGAGGCGTAGCGCCATGACCGCCACGACCTTTGACGGTCCAATACAATTCATCGGTGGAAGCCATATACTTACCTTTACGCATTCCTACTCGACCAAAATCCATCTCCGGCAGACAATGAAACGAATATATCTCATTAGGCATCAACTCATCGAACAGGCCATCATCCATCATCATACGTGCCCCTCCCGGGTACATTTCCTCCGAAGGTTCAAATATGAACATTATGGAACCCTGAATCTGGTCACGTATCTCACACAGAATCTTGGCGGCACCTAGAAGAGAGCTAGTATGCATATCATGTCCACAAGCATGCATAACGCCAGGATTTTCAGAGGCAAATGGCAAACCCGTAACTTCTTGTAGCGGCAATGCATCATAGTCGCTACGCAGGGCAACACAATAACCGTCGGGGTCAATACCACCGCGCAGTACAGCCATACATCCGGTCTTGCCTATACCCGTTTTGGGATTGAGCCCCATCTCTTTAAGACGCTCGGCGACAAATGCCATTGTGCCGAATTCTTTCTGTGAAAGTTCTGGATGTCTATGCAACCAGCGGCGCCATTCTATTACTTGGGGATTTATTTTTTTAGCTATTGCTTTTATCTCTTCAATCATTGTCTAATCTTGTTAAATACCGGTTTGGAATAAATTTGAAGAAGTATATCCAACACTGTTTCACGGGCTGCGATCGACGGACCTGGAGAATCGGCATGGCTCAAATAGTCGATAAAATCTTCCATCTGAGAGGTTGTATACATATCGTCATAATGAGGCTCACCACTTGCCAAATCGGCAGCGATATAATTGGTTTTATGCAGTTTATAGCCATCATATATCCTCTCATCAACAATATGAGCCAAGGCCGAGAATCTTTCATTCTTGTCGAACGAAGCACAATAGGCCACTTCCTCCTCTGTAATAGGTTTACACACTTGAAGGTGGCAGTCGCCCTTTTGCTGCGAGATGCCCAACAACATGCTTATCATATCCGCATGAGGTGTCTTCTCATATAAACCTGTCATTGCGGCATAACTTGCCAAAGCTTTTGTAACATCACAGGGCTCATACTCGTAACTAATAGCAACAGGTACGATGTGGAGTTCATTGAAATCAGCCTCAAAATCACCAGTTCCAGATAATGAGAACATTTTCATCAATCCTTGGTCTGTGCGGTCATCTCCGTTTTTAGTACGCCCATTCCGCTGTGCAATCCATACCGAGCTGCCTTTTTCCATAAGCACATGACGGATGTAATGGGAAAGGAATACCGAATTGTTGTAGAACTCACGACGGTTACCGTCTCTGATAATGGTAAACATCTTGTTAAGACGGAAGAGGTCGACAATGAAATCATTCTTCATCAAGTTGTTGCCAAAACCAATTTCCGGCGTTTTCATGCCATTGGCAATCGAAGCCACGGCAAAAAGACCCGCGTCCAAGGTAATGTCGCGGTGATTTGTAACAAAAAGATATTTGCCATTTTTGTCCAAAGCGTCGAAACCATCATAAGTAAATGATGTCATGCTGCGCTTTACTATCTGATAAATCAACGGTCTCATTATCATATACTGCAGTTCATCACAAGTGGTAATGCACTCCATTAACGATACAAAGGTGTTGACATCAGTGTTGGGGTTCATAGTTTTAACAAGTCTAGCAAACATTGGATTGTGTGCCAGTCTTGATATGGCCGCAGGAACCTCTTCTGCGTTATACGGCTCTATGCTTGAAAAATTATATTCAGTCATTTTGCAATAAAAAACATCTTAAAACTTAATAGTCAATACTCTAACATCAGTCATCTGACATCAGAATCTCATTGCTATTGTTTGCAAATATACGCTTTTTTTTTCGAGTGAAACGATAACTTGTAGATAGTTTTTTTAACGAAAACCTAACATAAAAAAAACACCCAAGAAAAATGGCGCAATCAATCCAGCTCGGGTTTACTAGTTTACAGAAACCTAATTTCTTCAATCCTCGACAATGAACACAATAAACAGACATCTCATAATCTCTTATTGTCTTAATTATCAAAAACCAAACAATCAGCCAATTATAATTAAAAAGACCGACCCTTTAACTACAGCCATTCGCTATTTAATGACAAAGTCGTAAGCTTTTTCACGAAGTATACCATTGTAGAACGACAAAGTTGTAACTTTTGTGCCTGCATCGACAGTGAACGGTTCCGTGTAGCGCACAAAATGGCCGTCACCAGTATGATAGTATACATGAGTACCCTCTCGCTCCCAATGGATTGTCACCAACACGCGACCATCGGAAGATTTCTCAGACGACATCCATGGCTGGAAGGAACCTGAGCCGACAATATAGTCATTTGACTCAAGGCGTATGCAATGACTAGCCACACGATGGCGGAAACTATCCCAATCCTTGGACGACTCAGGAGACCATAGCACCTCGGACATGGCACACAGTCGAGGCAAAAGCATATATTCCGCCATCTCTGGTGTGTTTATATATTCCGTCCAAAGGTTGCATTGAGCGCCAAGAATATGCTTTTGCTGTGCATGATTGAGACCAGCAGGCATAGGATTATATCCATATACCTTGTGCAACGTCACAATAGTGTTACGCATAGCTGGAGGTTGAAAATCCGGATTGGCTTGATAGTAGTTAAAGTAACAATAATCGGTTGGTGTCATTATTACGTCATTCCCTTTGCGAGCCGCCACAATGCCTCCTTTAGTTCCTTGCCAGGACATTACTGTTGCATCGGGAGAAACGCCACCCTCAAGAATCTCGTCCCAACCGATAATATTCTTGCCCTGACGTTTTACATATTTCTCTATCTCAACAATCATCCAGCCTTGCAATTGCTCATAGTTTTGCAATCCCAACGACTTCATTCGCTGAGCGCAACGAGGACAGCGCTCCCAATTGTATTTTACAGCCTCGTCACCTCCAATATGGATATAACCACTTGGGAACAAAGGAATAATCTCATCCATAATGTCTTTAAGAAACGACATCACACTATCGTTTCCAGCACAGAGGATGGCTCGCGGGGGCCAATAAGGGCCATACTGGACGGTATATGTGGTGTCATCTCCCAAACAGCCAAGTTCCGGGTACGATTCAAGCACAGCACAGCAATGACCAGGAATCTCTATTTCAGGAATAATATCGATATATCTCTCAGCAGCATAAGCGACAATCTCCTTTATTTCTTCCTTAGTGTAGTAGCCTCCGTTGGTGCGTTGCTCGCCAGGTTGAGGAGGATCCGCTTCACCCCACGGCTGGTCGTCACGATCCACACGCCACGAGCCAACATCATTGAGTAATGGATACTTAGATATCTCTATACGCCAACCATGATCATCGGTAAGATGCCAATGGAACTTGTTCATCTTATACATAGCCATCAAGTCAAGGTGTTTCTTAACCTGAGAGACTCCCATAAAATGACGCGACACATCGAGATGGCTTCCTCGCCATCCAAAACGAGGATAGTCTTTCAAATGACATGCCGGCAGAACAATCTTGCTATAACGAACACTAGATATATCCTCTGGAAGCATCTGAACAAATGTCTGGAATCCATAAAAAAGGCCCCTTTCACTATTTGCAGAGACTTTAACCATGTCCTTGTCAATATCGATACTATAACCTTCATCGCCAAGCTCTTGGTCAAAAGTTTCGTTAATAATAAACTGGAGGCAGTTGGTTTGGGGCTTGCCCACCAATACAGGGTTAAGATGCCACTGACGCAACATGCGGGATATATACTTTATGGCTGGGTCGTTCTGACCCACATTGCCAGCATAGCACTTGGTCGAGGAAGAGAGCGTGAATCCCCCTTTATCCATCGTTATTTCAACAGGTTGTGGAATTATTGAATACTCATCTATAATGACACTTTTTCCACACGAGACAAATAGCAATACAACCATCAATGACACAATCAACCACCTATGCCCAAAAAGACCACGATGTGTCACTTTTGCCACAGTCCTTGTCGTATCACCATGTCCGTATTCACACAAACACATAAAACTCAGAATTTTATACAACAAATTCATTCCATTATAAAAATGCAAAAGTACCATTTTTTCACCAAATAGTCACACTATCAATCTTTTTTTATTTTTATTTAACATCTTATTACAATAAAAAAAAAAGCAATGCGTTAAGTGTCTGTTATCAACCAATATCATCGACATAATAACAACTAGCACATGTCTTCTCTCAAGAAACTCCTCTCCGATTCTATGATATATGGGCTCAGCTCAATAGTGGGACGATTCCTCAACTATCTTCTCGTTCCTCTCTACACATACACCCTTGTCAGCTCTGGCAACTACGGCGTAGTGACCAACGTCTATGCCTACACTGCACTTTTGTTGGTGCTATTAACTTTTGGCATGGAAACCACATTTTTCTATTTCGCCAACAATAACAAAGAAAATTATCAAAAAGTATTCTCAACATCACTTTACATGGTAGGGTCGGTATGTGTCTGCTTTCTCGCTTTGGTGATGGTCTTTTCTACATCAATATCATCAGCATTAGGCTACAACGAGCATCCCGAATATATCCGCATCATGGCCACCGTCGTTTCATTCGACGCTTTCCAAGCCATCCTATTCGCGTATCTACGTTTTCAAGGTCGCGCATGGAAATTCGCTGCCCTGAAACTGTTATTCATAGTTATGAACATAGGCATCAACCTATTTGTTTTCATTACGATACCACATATCAAGGTTTCAAATCCCGACACTTTCAACTGGTATACCCCCGAAAAACAAGTATACTACATTTTCCTCATCAACCTGCTATGCACCGCACCTATAACATTAGCTTTTCTGCCTGAGATTAGATGCATGCGACATGGCATTGACTTTAGCCTCGTAAAGCAAATGTTACGCTACACTTGGCCTTTGCTCATACTCGGATTGGCAGGAATACTGAATCAGGTTGCCGACAAGATATGCTTCAGATTCATCATGCCTGGCACAGAAGGCGACGCACAACTTGGAATATACGGAGCTTGTGTCAAAATAGCTATGATTATGGCCATGATAACACAGGCTTTTAGATATGCCTACGAGCCTTTTGTATTTGGCAACCAACGCAACAGCGACAGCAAAGAGATGCAAGCCAAAGTGATGAAATATTTCGTCATGTTCACCTTGCTGGCTTTCCTTGCCGTAACAGCATACATGGACCTTCTAAAGTTCATCATCGCCGACAAATACTGGGATGGGTTAAAGGCTGTCCCTATCGTCATGATGGCCGAGATATTTATGGGGATCTATTTCAATCTCTCTTTCTGGTACAAATTACTTGCCAAGACTTGGTGGGGCGCCATTTTCTCCATTACAGGCTGCATAGTTCTGCTTGCCATAAACTTTATCTTCGTGCCTAAGTATGGTTTCATGGCTTGCGCTTGGGGCGGTTTCTGCGGATATGGTGTTTGTATGATTATGAGCTATTTCATTGGCAGAAAACAATACCCTGTTCCCTACCCTGTTGTAGGCATACTTGGTTATTTCACACTAGCCATAGCTCTGTTTTACGCCATGTCGGTTGTCGACACTGGCAAAACATGGCTCAACCTCGCAATCAACACATTGCTATTGGTTGCATATACTGCAGTAGCTCTCTACAACGAAAGAGAGCTAACAACGAAAGTACTAAAAAAGATCAAGAAATGAGGTAGCTCTTACCGCACAATCAGCTATCTGTAAATCAAATAGCTATAAAAGGGATAACTCTCTAAAAAATCGTATTTTCGCACAGCGAATATGTAAGATGGCGGTTTATATCTTCCATGCTTGCACAAGAAGTGTTCTGTTCTTTCAATTCTTCAGATGAAAACTCATCAACATTGCCATCATAGCGATAGCAACGGCATGTCTTATTGCACGATGTGGCAACCAAAAGCACAAGCACCGCAATCAACAGAAGACGTTTCATAACAAATCTGATACTTATATTGTTAATAGATTTATGTTGTCTCAAAAAAGTCAACTACCTCTCAAAAAATCTTTCAACACCCCCTCATCGATATTGCGATAAGAATATGATTTGGCAATCACGCCATCCTCCATTAGCAAAATCAGAGGAAATGATGCCCGTGTCACCTTTATAAAGACATTCTTGTCAATTCTTGATTCACGAAAATGCTGAGATAGAGCCTCCTCGTAAAATTCGGCATATGCTGTTGTATCCTTAACAATAGGGAACACATAATCAATCAACGATGCATCCAGTCGGTTACGAGCAACTATGGTAGATAGCTTGCCCGCGGCAAGACGACAATAGCCACAACGAGGGCTAAAAAAGGCTACAACGTGACGGCCCTCTTCCAATCCCAACTGCGACAAAGTACCATAAACCATTGTACTATCCGAGGAAACAGTGTCGCCCACCTCTTGTGGCGCCATTCTGATCTGACTCATAAACAAATCTTCATCGAAACGCTCCTCCATATCGCCGAAAAGCCAACTATCAGGAGGTGAGATGATGAATGTGGACACAACAGGAGATAGTATAAGCGAGACTGCGACATACCATTTATTATAAAAACTGAACGAAGCCAGCAATCCCACACACAGCATTACAAACAACAACACATAGGCATATAGGTCGAGAATATGAAGAGCATAATACATGTAAACTGTAATAACTCCAATAACAGTCAAATAGACAGCAATCACAAGAGGCCATCTTGGTGCCCATTCGCGAGGTGCATATTTGTAAACAAAAACAAGCACCATTATGAGTATTGCGTTCTTGAGCAAGGACTGAATAGGCGTCATTGCTGTCATCTCGCCCATACAATGGCAGCTATCGCTACGTCCTGAAATATGGGCATAGGACAAAAAAACTACAAATGCCGTAAGGAAAAGCAAAGTCATCAAACAGCTGAAACGATGATGCCTGTTTGATATCATTGCCGCGCCCAAGATTAGTTCTATGGCTATGACCAACCTAGAAACATACATGCTTAAGCCAAGCTCAAAAAGGCCAAAACTATAGACATACATCTCGAAAATGTCGATAGTGATAAACTTCGACACTGCCGAGATGATGAAGAAAGCCCCAAGAATAATCTTGAGTACAGAAGCAGAAATCTGCAAAGTTTTCATGCTAAACAATATAGCCTAATCATCTACCGGATGTTCGGAAGGGATGGTCGACACTGATTCCACGTCGAGCTCAGCACAATCCACATTGCGAACCTGCACAACAGGGCCGCCCTCTTGAGGCTTTTCAAAGCCCATCTGTTTGATACCATCACATTTCATGCCGCGATCAATATTCACAACAGTTGTATCTGCGATAGTATGTGTTTCCCCATCGAGTGATACTGTCTGATAACTATCACTAATACAATGACAATAGCGGCTCTTTTTACAGGAACTCATTGCTGCCACCAAAACAACTGTGGCGGCGACTAAAAAAACAATACGTTTAATCATTTTTCACAAGGCTTTTAATCATTCATATAAGGCTCAAAATCGAAATCGGTGCACAGTACCGAGTCTGTTATGTCGGGATAAAGCACCGGATCCCTGTCGTAGAGCACATATCGCAAATCTTCGCACACGCCTTTGTCTATTTTGATAATGCGTATGGTCTGGTTACCAAGCACTGTACAACGACATGTGCGCTCCTTTGAACACGATGCTGCTAGAAGGAGCACCGTGACTATTCCTGCCATTAAAAAGATTTTCTTCATGAAATGATTGATATAATTTTAAATTTTTTGATTATGGTGTAAAGTGTCAACGTCACGATTTCATAACAGCTCCTCCATCATTCTGCTATCTCATGTGTCAAAACTAAGGCTACTATGGCTTCATGAACATCGACCTTCCTCCATTTCAATATTTTAGACAACAAATATACGATTATAAGCAAATGCAAAAATAGTATTTTTTTCTCATATTTTGAAAAAAATCATAAAACACTACAAATTAAAAGTCCGTCTCGGACATTGAGAATTACATTTTCAACCCTTTTGTCGTCTTTCACTTTCTCGTTGAATGAGTGTATTATTGCTGTGTCTCGGTCATGATAACGATCCAGTTCAAGAACTTTGCCGCCCCACAAAACATTGTCGACAACAATAAGGCCTCCCTTTCGCATTCTAGGCAACAGCATTTCGTAATAATCGTTCGTCGATCGCTTATCGGCATCGATAAATGCCATATCAATATCGCTGCTACTATCAGGGAATATCTTCGGCAACAGTTTTTTGGCATCACCAATGTGCAACGTCACATTGTCCGCCACACCGGCAAGATCGAAATGGTTGCGTTCTGCATCCTCCAACTCATCGTTGACTTCAAAAGTATGCACCATACCACCACTCGCCAAACCACGTGCCAAACAAATTGTCGAATAGCCAACAAATGTACCTATCTCCACAACTATGCGTGCTTTCAACGAACGACATAGCATTGTAAGAATGGCTCCCTCATATGGCCCGCATATCATCTGCGGCTGGGCTGTATGTAAATAAGCCCATCGCTCCACTTGTTCTAGGACTGAATCGCTTTGCTCGCTATATTGTTCACAATATTCCAAAGCAGTAATAATTATAAGCTACAGACTTCTAAGCAATTCTTCGAGGGATACTTCATCTTTGATAAGTACATCACGGGCCTTGGATCCATTGTAAGGACCCACAATACCCGCAGCCTCTAGTTGGTCAATTATACGTCCAGCGCGATTGTATCCAAGTTGTAACTTGCGCTGCAACAAAGATGTGCTACCAAACTGCGACGCCACAACAAGACGAGCCGCATCGTTGAAAAATTCATCCTTGGCTTTGGCATCAAACTCCTTGTTGGGGGCATCATTTTCATCGAGATATTCTGGCAACACAAAACCCTCCCCCTCAGCATAACCTCGTTGTTCACCAATAAAAGTGACTAGTCTTTCTATTTCAGGTGTATCTATAAGGGCGCATTGCAATCGCACCAAATCTTTGCCGGCTAGTGAGATAAGCATATCTCCTCTACCTATAAGCTGCTGCGCTCCACCTGTGTCGAGAATCGTCTTACTGTCGATACCACTTGTCACACGAAATGCCACTCGCGCAGGGAAGTTGGCTTTTATCGTTCCTGTGATGATATTTGTGGTAGGTCGCTGTGTGGCTATTATCAAATGTATGCCCACTGCTCGCGCTAGTTGCGCCAAACGACAGATAGGAAGCTCAACCTCTTTACCCGCTGTCATTATCAAGTCGCCAAACTCATCTATGACAACCACAATGTAGGGCAGATAGCGATGGCCATTGTCTGGGTTGAGCATTCGTTTGCAGAACTTCTCATTATACTCTGTTATCTTTCTCACCTTTGCTGCCTTCAACAAGTCGTATCGGGTATCCATCTCTATACAGAGAGAGTTAAGTGTACGCACAACCTTCTTAACATCGGTAATGACTGGCTCTCGCTTGTCGGGATCCTTGCTCAGCTCGTCGGGCATAACAGCCAAATAATGGCGCTCTATCCTCGAATATAGTGAGAACTCTACCTTTTTGGGGTCAACAAGAACAAGTTTCAATTCCGAAGGATGTTTTGTATAGAGCAACGATGCCAAAACAGCATTCAATCCAACCGACTTACCTGTACCGGTAGCTCCTGCCATAAGTAAGTGTGGCATTTTTGCCAAGTCGGTCACAAAACATTCGTTGCTGATGGTCTTTCCAAAAGCTATCGGCAGCTCCATCTGGGCGTTACGAAACTTCTCGCTCTCAAGCATTGTCTTCATGGCGACAATTTGAGGCTTGGCGTTGGGAACCTCAATGCCAATATTGCTCTCACCAGGAATAGGCGCTATAATTCTAATGCCCAATGCCGCTAGCGACAAAGCAATGTCATTCTCAAGACTTTGTATCTTGCTGATACGCACTCCTCGTGCTGGCTTTATCTTGTACAATGTCACCGTCGGACCTGGTTGTGCCGAGATCTCTGTTATCTCAATGCCGTAATCTCGCAATGTCTCAACAATACGGTCTTTGTTTTTAACCAACTCCTCGCTGGTGACCTTTACATTCTTCTTCTCCCAATCCTCAAGGATGTCGACATCTGGCATCTTAAACTCCTTAAGGTCCAGTTTGGGATCATACGGGTCGCCTATGCCATAATGAGCACGATAGTCATCACCATCATCAATATCCTCTATGTCATGCGCACTATCCTGATTGGGCATTTCCTGCACAGTAAAAATGGGGTCCTCGCTGACACCCGAATTCAAATCTGTTGCCTCTACCTTCTCTCCAGGACGTCCTGCAATGCGATTCACCCTCTCAAACTGATCATCGATTGTAAACGTGTCTGTATCATCACCTTCAGGGTTAAGCGTTTCCTCTCCCTCGACGGTGAATTTTGGTTCTACGACATTTTTCTTGTCCATACGTTTTTGGACACGATCTATGACTATATTATCAATGTGCGAATCCGACTCAAAATCTGCTCCGTGGTCATCCTCGCCATCTTCATCGCCATCCTCTTCGACAGGATCAGAAGGCACTGTTGCAAATGCGGCTTTGAAGAAAGGGTCACTGTTATCGTCATGGAAGATGTCTTGATGTCCTCCATCGACTGGTACTCTTTTCTTCTTGCCAAATATGCGTTGCAAGAAACCGACATTCTCCTCCTCCTCGTCCTCATCTTCATCTTCGTCCTCTTCCGTAGTATCAACAATATTAGTTTTTTGCTTCGGCTCGTCGTCATGGAAAATATCCTGATTGGCTTTCTTGTCAACAGGGCGTTCTTTCCGTTCTGGTAGGGGTATGCGGACATGGTGCACAAGTACCAGGTAGAGTATGGCTAAGAATATCTGCAAAATTGGGAATCCAATCTTAAGGGTATTATACAACATTCTTGCCATCTCGGTACCCACAACGCCAGCCATGGCGGAACCAATTGTGTTCTGGTCTCCCTTTGCGGGATTGGAAAGCATACCTATCGTTGTACACAGCCACATTACCCAAAACAATGACGACCATAGTGTTTTACGCCACAATAGGTCATCGTGCCACAATGTGCGGCGTGGTGCTCTCTCCGGCTTATTGGAACGATTTTTCGAAAGAAGTCGCAAACCATAAATAAAAAGAAGAAAAGCAAGCCCCAGCGAAGCGACGCCAAAAGAGCCGCTGACCAGTACCTTCCCAAGCCAATTGCCGAATGTGCCAAGCCAATTCGACTCTGGCTCTGTACCATGAGCTATAAACATTACCGTATAGCTCATCACGCCGACAGCGGCAAAGAATGATATCAGCAAGTAGCACGACCCTCTCAAAAGCGCGTTTTGGGGTGAGGTCATAAAATGGACAAGACCATCCTCTTTTGTTGGTTTAACTTTTTTCTTCTTTTTCGCCATTAAAAAACTATAATGGGGTTTTGATACAACAAATAAGTATTCAATTTCCTACCTTATTCAAAAGGACGATTATCACTCATCCTGAAGATACTTAAGCTCTTCCTGTATCTGCTCGAAAAGACTGGTGAAGTCTTTTTCACTAATTGTTTCATATCCGCTGGGAAGTAGCATATCTACCTCTTTCACCTTACCACTCTTTATCTCCGACGCTGAAAGTGTAAGCTGGCGTCCCTCTCCAAGGTTTATCGAATATTCAAGGGCCACACCTTTAACTCCATTGAAAATCAAATTGACTTCAGGACCAATTTCATCGGTATACCATACGGTTGTTGCATTGTCATCACCATTCTCATCAAAAGCATGTAACACGGCTTTCTTTGCTGTCTTTCCGGCAATAGTTTTGGTTTCTCCTGACACATATTCAACATAATAGCCCTCTGTTACAGGAATAGTAAGACTGTCTATCTCATCTTTTGTGAGCTTATGCGACACAAGAATCTTGCTGGATCCAGTGTAGTCAAGTTCGATGTCTTTCTGCGAGAAAAACATCATCAACTGACTGAGATCCATACATGTAAATTGTTCGTTACCATCAACAAGAACACTGATTGTAAACGGATTGCCTCCGAAAAAGAGTGGACTTGATGTAAGCACTTTTGAGTCGTATACCTTTACCTCGGCTTTGGATATTTGGTCGGGGACCTGGAACGAAGTCTCTCCCGTCGAAGTAGCGGTATAGACAATAGTTCCTCTGAAATTGTTCTGAGCAAAAATTGAACCTATAGAAAGGCACGCAAAAGCTGCTAAAAAAATTATTTTTTTCATCGTTTCAAATAGTTAATATGGTTTATTGTTTTTTTGAATTAACAAATGGAGTGTAATCCTTTTCTTGGTTTTTAACCTGGATACGACACTTCAAAAATATCTATACTTAACGTTTTTCACATTATATTATTGTATTATCTTTAAAAAAAAGCTACAATACCTCTTCCAGCCGCCATAGTTTATTGGAGTTGGAACCTTTTACCAGAATTGTGGCTCCTTCTATAGGCGGTGTCATCTGATTAAGATGTGCCAATAGCTCATCACTGTTCTCAAACCACATGACTCCATTTTGACCTGCGGCAAATTTGAATTCTGGCCCAACGAGTATCGTCTTTTCAAAACCACCTTCTCTCACTCGATCGAGCAATGCATGGTGCTCCGCGACCGAGTCAGAGCCTAATTCTCGCATGGCACCCAAAATAACCATCTTGTGATCTGCCTTCATCGCCGAAAAATTTTCGACAGCGACCTTCATACTCGACGGATTTGCATTATAACAATCCAAGACTAGCGTGTTGCGTAATGTCTTTTTATATTGTGAGCGGTTGTTGGTAGGCTGATATTCCTCTATGGCCGTTTTTATATCATACAATTCAACATTGAAATACTCACCCACACATACCGCTGCCATTGCATTGTCAAAATTATATCCGCCAATGAGTCGTGTGTTGACTGTGTACACATTGTCTCCGCTTTCAAAATAGAACTTCATATATGGGTCAGACGACACATATGAGCCTTTTACCTCGGCGCCTTCACTGCTGCCATATGTGACAAGCGAAGCCATAGGCATATTCACTCCTCGAGGAATAAAATCGGCAGTATAGTCTCCTGGGGTAACTCCCACAAACGAGGGCACAAAACCAGGCAAAACAGATGGATTGGAGGCCAGCTGCGACATCTTCTCCGCCTTTTCCATCAGAATCTGATTGTCGGCATTGACAAAAATGACTCCCGCCATAGCAGCAAGGTGCTTGTACAACTCTGTTTTGGTGCGCACCACACCCTTGAATGTGCCAAAACCTTCCAAGTGTGCCTTGCCGACATTGGTTATAAGTCCAAAATCTGGATTTGCTATATTGCAAAGAAAATCTATCTCGCCTGGATGATTGGCGCCCATCTCTACTATAAGGATCTCTGTGTCGGCAGGCATCGAAAGTATGGTCAACGGTACCCCTATATGGTTGTTAAAGTTGCCCTTTGTCGCCCAGGTGCGGTAACGTTTCGAAAGTACCGCATTAACAAGCTCCTTGGTAGTGGTTTTGCCATTGGTTCCCGTTATTCCTATCACTGGTATGTTTAGCGTCGAACGGTGACGGCTAGCCAGCTGCTGAAGTGCTTTCAACGAATCGTCTACAAGCATGCAACGTTCGCCCACACAATACTGTGGGTCGTCACCTACACACAAAGACGCGCCCTCTTCCAAGGCTTGGGATATGAATTGGTTGCCATTGAAGGTCTCTCCACGAAGGGCAAATAATATGCAACCCTTATGTATCTGACGCGAATCGGTGGTTATGTCGCGACAATCCTTATAGGCGGAATATAGTTTCTCGATGTCTATTGGCATATTATTCTTTATTTTGTGATGATTTAAAGCGATACTGTCAAATGGCCTTGCTTTTCCTTAACTTATCTACCTCGACTATCATATTTTTTTTACGTTTACAAAGCATTATATACAACAAAAGGTTCTTCAGCTGAAGAACCTTTCATTCTGTCGGGGCGAGAAGACTCGAACTTCCGACCCCTTGCACCCCATGCAAGTGCGCTAGCCAACTGCGCCACGCCCCGAACTTTGCTTTTATTGAGGTTTCAGCAATGCTTTTTCTACTGTTTTCATCCCTCAAAAGCGAGTGCAAAAGTACTACATTTTCTGCAACCCACCAAATTTTTTTTCTGTTTTTTTCTTCAAAAAGTAGAACAACACCCTCAACTATCTTAACAACAGCACCGTACCCTTGTTAATTATTTGTTCGTATGGGTAGGTGATTTTATGGCAAGAGATGAGATATGTGTACACTCCCTGGGGACATTTTTTACCATTTTGATACTTTCCGTCCCATGGCTTTTCGGGGTCATACGACTCAAACACCAACTGTCCTCTACGATCATATATGAGTATATGGAATCGTTGGATATCGTTATATTTTACAAGGAATGTATTGTTCGTGCTCTCTTCGGGAGTAAAAGCATTCGGCACCCACAATGTGGTGTGGTCGACATAAACGGTCACCCTTGTGGTATCAAAGCAGTCGTATGCGTTATAAGCCCACAGTTTAACAGTTATCGAGTCAACATCGTCGGGCACTACGTACGACACCTCCTTTTCGGTTTTCTCTACACCAAAAGGAAATTCCCATTTACGCGTGACGGAGTTTTTACTCACATCGATAAAGGTAGCCTCCATCTGGCCAAGCGACACTGTCTTTGGCGAGACTTCTGCAATAGCTACAGGCATCTGCTCTACTGACACCGTGGTGGATTTTGAGTTGGTGCAAACGCCGTTGACAGCATTGACAGTATACACTGTCGAAACTGAGGGATTGACGATAATGTGATTATGCGTCTCTTGTCCGCCCAGAGATGGGTCGGGAGGATTTGCCGTCCAAGTAAAATGTTCTGCGCTGGTGTACACCAACAGTTCGGCATTCTCACCACCGCACACTCCACCGCCATCATCAAAGACAATGTCGGGTATTGTGTCTACCACTATTAGTATTGAGTCGCTGGCATAGCACTCTGCTCCGTTTGTGCGACCAAGAACGTAATACATGGTCGTTGTGTCGGGCATTACTGTATGCTGTATGTCGGTACTGAATGTCACACCACCATCCCACGAGAAGTTATTGGTTCCCATTGCTGTAAGCACTGTAGAACCTCCCTTGCAAATACGTTCTTTCGAAGCTGAAACTCCAATTTCTGGCAAGGGAACCACAAAAAAGCGCACCGAATCAACATCTTCCCAATATTGACCGTTCCACAACTGGTATGAATGGATTCTATATACTACATCCTCTGAGGGATTCACAGTCAACTGGGTTGACGATGTGTTGAACGGCTGACTCTGTCCTGAGATATACCACACACAGCTGTCTGCGCCATACATGTATAACGTAACTGAATCTTCTGCACATATCATCGTGTCTCTGATTGCCAATGTGGCAAAAGGCGCAGAACCATACTCGTCACGAAGCACATACGCAAATGATCGGCGTATTCCGACAAGCATTGTGTCAAGAGCTGTGTTTCCACAGGCGTCTCTCACTTCCGCCACCCATCTCGAGTCGGTAACCGTGCTGACAAATATCGAATCGCCTGTGCGATTGGGATTGTTGCCTCCCATAAGGTCGGTCCAATATACAGTACGGTTGGGCATTCCGCCCTCAATGTTGGCCCTTAGCCATGTGTTAAAGGTTGCACTCGTCAACGTGTCGCGCTCTATAGTGACCGATATGGGATCAACATCCATTATGTTGAATGTTACAGAGTCGGCCCGAGGACATCCTCCCTGGGCACTAAGCACAAACTTGGCAGTTTCCAGCCCTTCTGCGTTGGGGTCAATATAAGGTGCTATAACCAATGAGTCAACCGTTTGACCTGCTGGAAAGTAAAAGTATGGGTTTATCGCCGAAAAATCCACTCCGTTTGTTGCCGTGCCTGAAAAATCAATATCTATCCTAGTATTGTATGGCACCGCCTGAGGTCTGGTCATTTTTATTACTGCTTGGCAACCCTCATACAAGTCACTTGCGGCATTCGGATTGGCAGCATTGACGAAATCAAAATCTATAGCATTCGACATCAAACTGTTAGCCTCAAGAAAAACAACAGATGGCAACGCTTGGTCCGACACGTTGGCTATAGCCATCTTCAAATGGTAGTTCTGACAGGGAAAAACTTTGGCCTCCGCAGTAAGTATCGTTGTGGCTCCTGTCATATGCTGGATATAGCTGGGATTGAATGTACTATTGAAATACTGCGAATAGGCCAACGAGGTGCATCCCGAAGCCGGATAACCTCCCGACGGGCTTCCGCTATTCACACTATTGATTGTAATTGGAAGCTCCGTCCCTGGAATACGGGCTATATTATAGTTGGTGTATACTCCTCCTCCAGGATTGGGGCCGCTCAAGAAAAACGCAAAAATATCGTTGTACTGACTGCATGTGTAGCTCGCATACTCCTCTGATGCAAAAACATATCTGAATTTCACCGAATCTGACTTGGGTACAAAGTCAAACTCTAAAACCATCACATTGTTTAAATCCTCTGTCGTTAACGTCGACAATGTCGGGTCGGAATATGTGTTACAGCTATGGGTGGCTGAGCTCCCCGAAACTCCTGCTACATAATCTGCGGCACATGCCGACAAAATGATACCCTCCGAAATTCCTATACCTGTGGAGTTATTACCTGTAGTGAATGTTCCAACACCTGTACATGCTATACTGTTCTGATTGCCATTCAATCTTACATTGTATATCTCAACGCCACTACCCAAAAGAACGTTCCTAACAAGTGAATCTGGCGTCCAACCTGCATGCGAAGTACCTAATTGAACTTGCAACTGTGCTTTTACACCACCATTAACAGACACGCCAACTATCAGAATAGCAGCTACAAACAATGATTTCAAACAAAAAAAGTGTTTCATTTTATTTATACTTTTTGCTTTGCAAAAATACATTTTTTTTTTATAATGAAATACATTTTAAAAAAAATGCGAACATTTTTTTAAATGTCGCATTGTGTAATCTGTCAACAAAATACAAATCCAAGACTGCTGTGTTGTCTATGCTGTCAACCTTCGTTCCTACTACTTCTTCTTCAGAACAAAAGATACTGTCCGCGATGAAACAATTACTGGTGAGACATCTGCATCGTCAACATCTGAATATCTTTTCTCCAATTGTTTGTCGACATTCGTCTCCATCGAATTCTGAGGGACTCCTTTGGCAAGCAAATATTCGCGCAACACTCGAAGACGTGAATTGTTCACCAGCGAGCAGAATGGCGCGTCTTTGCTAAGGTTGTAACCCGATTTTATTATCAGCCTTACATCTCTGTTTTCTATCAAGAAACGGGCATAAGCGTCTAGGCGCAACCGCCCGGCTGGCGTTATATCACTACTCACCGACGACGCAAAAAGGTCGGGGAACGTGTATATCGAGTCGAAAACATAGGTTTGCAGAACTATGTCGTTTTTTTCCGCACAGTACAAATCGCCATCTTTTGCAACTTGCTTTTTGCAGGCAACATCATACGAAAAATATCCTGGTGCCCAGAATGTTAGTTTATAGTTTTCGTCTGCTTGCAGAAAGAGCGTGTACAACCCGTTTCCATCGGCATTATAAACAACTTTTTCTCCGTTCTCGCGCATTACTGTAACTTTTCCTTCTGGTAATGCTTGCCCCTCTGCGTCGGTTACGCTTCCCGTTATCTTCACGCAGTCGAGCCTGCCTCTAAATGAGAATATTCTCGCATTACCTGATGTGTCTTTTTCCAGCCACCAGCCAGCATCTACCCCATCCAACACCATCGACACATCATTGTTCGCTGAACAAAAGGGTGCATAAAGGCTGTGAACAGGACTCTTGCCTATTGGAAACATGGCGACTGTGTCTCCTGTTTGTTTGACAGCAACTAGGCGTGTGGCATATAAATCCTCTCCTCCGTATGATTGCACTCGTCCATCGGAGGCAAAAATAAGGAAGGCGCCATACATCGTCGGAACCAGCTCATCACCACTCGAATTAATCAGGTGCCCTAAATTTTGTGGATACTGCCATTCATCATCACGCCATTCACTGAACCACAAATCCTTGCCTCCAAAACCCAACGGATTGTCCGAGACAAAAACCATCACTCGCCCATCGGCTGAAAAGGTTGGATGCTCCACAGCATAGCTGAACCCCGATAACTTTTCTCGTTTGTTGGCAAAACGTCCGGGTTTCTTCTCATAGTACTCATATAGTTGACTCTGTCCCTTCGAGCTCTGTTTTGTATAGTAGAAACGCCCTGTCGTTGGATGAACTGCCGAATAAGTCATTTGCGGGTCAATAGCTATCATCACTGTGTCGACTATGGGCTGTCCCAATGTACCATTTGCTGTGGGTATCATAAAGAGCATGCCGTCAACATTGGCATGAATATTGCCTTCATATATCCACCAATCTTCAATGACACCGGGCAGCACCATGCCTTCATCCGATCTCGTCGCCACCGACTTGTTCTCAATAATGGGCACACTCTGCGACATTGCCGACAATGACAGCAGAACCCAAATTATAATCGTTGATATTTTACAGCATTTTAGCATTATTCATTGTTTTTTCTGAGAAAAGTTATAAACGACAAGTACTTTTTTTCAATCAACGGGCATTCATTCCAGCGAACAATTCATTCTTCTATCTGCTCTCAACATCATTCATTTATCAAGACTAGCGGTAGTACCTCCGACATTTCGCCTATGTAATGGAATGTTAATCCCGAAAGATATTGGCTGTCTATATCTTCCACATCTCGTCTATTGTCGTTGCATAGCACTATATCGGTGATTCCCGCGCGCTTTGCGGCAAGTATTTTTTCTCTTATCCCTCCTACAGGCGTAACTGCGCCTCGCAGCGTTATCTCTCCCGTCATGGCAAAATCGGCGCGCACTTTGCGACCCGTGAATGCGCTGACCATTGCCGTAAACATCGTTATTCCCGCCGAAGGTCCGTCTTTTGGCGTGGCTCCCTCTGGAACATGTATGTGTATGTTGTGTGTCTCTAGCTCTTCTTGGCTGATACCCAATTTGTCGGCATTGGCTTTCAGGTACTCAAACGACAGAGTTGCCGACTCTTTCATCACGTCGCCTAGGTTGCCTGTCATCGACAGCGTCCCCTTCCCTTTCGAGGTGCAGGCTTCTATAAAGAGTATTGTCCCGCCAACTGCCGTCCACGCCAATCCGGTAACAACAGCTACTCGCGGCTCTTTGCCTCTGTGTTCGTTGTGTATGGGCAAACCCAACACTTTCTCTACCTCATTCACGCCTATCTTCTTGGCTGCGTCTTCGCCCGAGGCCACCTTTACAGCTCTGTTGCGTATCATCTTGGCTATCATCTTCTCCAGCTGACGAACTCCCGACTCTCGTGTGTAGTCATCTATTATTTTGCGCAACACTTCGGTGCTGAAGGTGAACGTCCCGCGCTTGAAACCATTTTCCTTGAGCTGGCGTGGCACCAGGTACTGTTTGGCTATCTGTAGCTTCTCTTCCATTATATACCCTGGCACCTCTATTATCTCCATCCTGTCTATAAGGGCGGGATGGATATTCGACGTGCTGTTGGCCGTGGCTATAAAAAGCACATTGGAAAGGTCGTAGTCGACATCAAGATAGTTGTCATGAAACGCCATATTCTGCTCTGGATCCAGCACTTCAAGCAATGCTGCCATTGGGTCTCCGCTATAGTTGTTGGATTGTACCTTGTCTATCTCGTCGAGCACAAAAACCGGATTGTCTACTTTGGCCTTGAGCATTCCATTGATTATTCGTCCTGGCATCGAGCCTACATATGTGCGTCTGTGTCCTCTTATCTCGGCTTCGTCGTGTATGCCGCCTAGGGCCACTCGCACATATTCTCGCCCCAAAGCGCTGGCTATCGAGCGTCCCAGCGATGTTTTTCCTGTTCCGGGGGCTCCAACAAGACATATCACGGGCGACTTTTTCTGGTCGGTCAAATTGAGTACGGCCATCATCTCCAACACTCGTTCTTTCACCTTCTCCAACCCATAGTGGTTGCTGTCCAGGCGACGACGCGCCTTCGCCATGTCTGTGTTATATCCTCCCTTCTCTCCCCATGGCAAATCTAACATGAGATTCAGATAGTTGATCTGGACGCTATAGTCGGGCGACGACTGGGGCGTGCGCAGCAGCTTGTCCATCTCGCGGTTGAAATGCTCCGCTGTCTCCTTGCTCCACAACTTCTCGGCAGCGCGCTTGCGCATATATGCTATCTCTTCCTCGTTGGTCGACCCTCCCAGCTCTTGCTGTATGACATGCATCTGCTGATTGAGGAAATACTCTCTCTGCTGCTTGTCCATTGTCACCTGGGTCTTCTCTTGTATCTCGTGGCGCAGGTCTTCTATCGACTCCATGTCTTTTATGTGGCGTATCAACGCCAACACTCTGTCGGAGAACGCCACCATTTCTAGCAACGACTGCTTGAACGGCACATCGACTTCTATATGCGAAGCTATGAAATTGACCACCATCCTCGGCCCCTGTATCTCTTTTAGGGTCTTTATGGTAATGTCTCGGGGATTGACTGATTTAAGATATGATGTGTATTTGCGAACCAATATCTTGGCCGACTCTTTCTCTTCTTTGGTTAATACATCTATATTGTCGGCCGTGAACGACGGCAAATAACGACCTTTCAAATAGGGATTTTCCGACACTATCTCCCCCAGACGAAAACTGCTGCTGCCTCGCAATATGCCAACAAACTGGTGGTTGGGCATCTCTATCACCTTCACAACCTGTGCCAGGCATCCTATATCGTATAGGTCGCCTCGCGTCGGCTCGTCTACATCGTCATGACGCTGCGCGACAACTCCTATATACTCGCTCTTCTCGGCCATTTGACGCAAAAGCTTCAACGACTTGGCGCGCGTTACATTTATAGGTGTTATTGTTCCCGGGAAAAGCACATTCCCGGTTATGGGCAGTATAGGTATTATATCTGGACAGCTGGGATGGGGATCAAAAAGAAACTCCTCCATATTGCTGCCATCCGTCATGGGCACCACCTCTATTACCGACGAGTTCACCTTGTCGGTATCCATCATCTCATGAAATAGTTCGTCAATGTAATTCTCGTTCATACAATCAGATAAATATATATTGCTGGCATAGGGCAAAAACAACATTCTCTTCTGTCCATTATTCCCTTTCCATGTTAGCAAATCTTTTTTACGTCATGACGGCGGAAATGTTTCACCCTTCACCACAAAAACACAACAAAAAAAGCTCTTACTTGAAGAGCTTTTTCCTAACATTTAACCTAAAACAAACTACTTATTACTATAATTTATTTGCTATTCTTGTTGTATCTCTTGTACTTGCTCATGAACTTATCAACACGTCCTGCGGTGTCAACGAGTTTCAGTTTACCTGTGAAGTAAGGATGCGAAGTGTTGGAGATTTCCAATTTCACAACGTCATATTCATTACCGTCGGTATAGACAACTTTCTCTTTGGTGTTGGCACAGCTCTTGGTGAGAATCATAGTGTCATTCGACATGTCTTTGAATACTACGAGTCTGTAGTTCGAGGGATGGATTCCTTTTTTCATTTTTTGTAATTTTACGCCGTTTTAAACAGTGGTTTTATAAACGATTTATCTACTTTATTCTCTTTAATTTGAGTTTGCAAAAGTACACACTTTTTCAAAACTGACAAAACATTTTTGTTATTATTTCATAACCTCATTCCAACTCAATTCATTTTCAAACTTTTGCAACATCAAAAAAATATCACCCTCCATACAATTATATATTCATTGACTCGTTACTTTTTTGTCCAATTTGGAAAAATACTATCAAAAAATGAGCGAAAAAAGAAGTAGATACCACATCCTTTGGGTCGACGAAGAACCCGACTCTCTAGGATTCATCGATTTAGGACGTCGTTTCGAACTCGACATTCAACAATATCGCAGCTGGGCTCGCGCCAAAAGCGCGCTCAACAACCGCTTCGACCAATTCTCGGCCATCGTGCTCGACGGCAACTGTGTCATCGACGACGGCAATGCTCCTACCCCCGACTTCCTCTATCAAGCTGTGCGCGAAATGGAAATCATCTTCGCTCAACATGAGGATAAGCTTCCTTGGTATGTTTTGTCCTCCGGACAAGCTCCCGACTTCGACAAAACTCTTCTGCGCATCGGCATGGGCTATCGCACCGACATGGAGTCGGATTGGGGGCGCATTTTCTTCCGAAAAAACAACGACCTCGGCGACCTCTGTCTTACCATCAAGCATGTCGCCTCTCAGAAAAAGGACAACAAAATCCGCACTATGTATCGCGACGTCTTCGACACTATGGATATTTATTTCACGCCCGACGCCCGTCGCACCATGCTCGACATCCTCAAAGCTCTTCACTTCCCCGAAGAAAACAGAAATTTCGACTCCGTGCTTTACTACACTCAACTGCGTCGCATCCTTGAGCACCTTTTCCGCGCCGCCAACCGCATTGGCGTCTTGCCCGACGAGGTTCTTGGCCCTCGCGACAAAGTCAACCTCGCCAACTCTTCCCTCTATCTCGCCGGCCGCGATGTGAACCTCGGCGGAAAAACTGTCCGCTACAAAAAGCCCGGCCAATACATTTTCCCTCCTGTGATCTCGCAAATAGTGAAAAGCATTCTGGTCGTCGCCAACAAAAACTCTCACACCGTCGAACTCGACAGCCAAGGTCAAGCTGTCATACAAGACTACTACAACTCATTGCACTCCAACAACTTTCTCTTTGGATATGCTCTTCACTTATGCGACGTCATCATCTGGTTCGGACGCTACGCCCGCAAGGTTCGCCAACGTTACGCCAACGGCGGAACAAAATAATACAAAGCAAAATACTCTTCGTCAATAGTTTCCGCCCCCAGCTATAACTGTCCCTATCAATCCTCGTAATAGGTTATCTGTCGGGTTATCACCTGATAAATATACCCTTCGCTGGGCGTCACATGATACACATAGGCTTGTGTCCAGTTGCCCTGCTCATCATAATAATAGGTATATAGGAATGCTTGTCGCAAAGTAGTTAGATAGTACGAACACTTCTCCGCAAGAAATCCATCGGTATCATATCGGTACTTCTCCGCGCCGGTGTATATCTCGTTCTCTCCCTCTATAAATGTGGCATACACACGATTGCCATACTTGTCATACTCATATATGGTCGATGCCACATCTTTGTTGTCGGCGCTATGATTGGTCACCTTCATTATGTTGTTATTCTTGTCAAAATAATAAACATTACGCTCCTCCAGCGAGTCGGCTATGCCGAACATCTCGGCAGTTACCGTCCTGCTTTTCTTGTCATACTTATATGTAACCTGTGACAACAGCTCGCTGTACGGCTCCTGCGTACGCACATCCTTGACAAGTCGGTTTTTCTTGTCATAACTATAACTCACCACGATAACGGGATTGCCTATCGTGTCGTACAATGTCTTCTGGGTATAATACCCCTCCTTGTTGTAGTTGTTTCGCTCTGGATGCCCAACCACTCTGCCCTGCGGGGTACGCGTGGTTGTCAGCACCGACTTCACATTGCCCTTCAGCTTGTCATCTTTTGCGTCCGGAGAAAACTTCTGTGCCATTGCGCTGTGGCCCGCCACAACCATCATCATGGCTATTATTGCGACTTTTATCTTCATATTTCTTCTCTGTTTTGAAAATGCAAATGTACACATTTTTTTTCAAACCCCAACTTTCATTCACGACAAAAATCCCAATACCCTCTTTTCTTCTACCCTTCCCATCTTCTTATAAATTTATAGTTCAATTACTTCACGCCTCTTTTCTCTTTCTTCTTTTTCTGAATTGAACAATTCAATGCCCTTAAAATGATTTTGCCCTTCATCCCTTTAGAAAAAAATTTCCCCACCACAACTATGTGCCCTGTTGGAGAAACACCCCTTTCAAAAATTCAAAAGTTCATGGCTCTATTTCCAAGTACCTTTAGCGAACTCATAGCGGACTCATAGCGGACTTATACCCATCCTTTCTCTATCTTTTTTTGTGTCGACGTCCGACGCCTTTCGAGTTGTTTTTCTCCCTTATCGACTGCTCAACACCCTACTCATACTTCTTTGGGGCTTTTACTCTAGTTTTCTCACCATTTCATCCCTCATCTCTGCTCAAAATCACGCCTGACATAGTTACCATCTAGTTGTGTTTATGCCTCTTATGCAATACCTGCGTTTCAGTTTCAGTTGTTTCAGTTCTTTTTTGATGGGTATTGCCTTTAGGGGAATGAATTTGTCATTTTACATTATAATAATAATATAAGATATTAATATATAATTAACTATATACAATTTATATACAATCTTTACACATTATTTAATATACTTAATATTATGTAACACATTAATATATAATTAAATATATATCATGATATAATTAAATGGGCAACCACCTATAGGGACAACCATATGTCATATTTCTAACTGAAACAACTGAAACTGAAACAAACGCAAGCCATCTCTATATGCTTCAACATCTTATCCCTACAAGGCTATTGTTTCTTCTGTTTCAATTATTTTCCACTCCCGCTATATCTGCTGATTTACAATCCATTTCCACAAAATCCAGATCCCCATCAATCCCTGTCAAAACTTTTTTCATCTGCTCACACGATTTTTGCTTTTCTATCGTTATATAACATTATTATTAAATGTAGGCCTGTCCTCGCCCAACTTTAACCTTCGTAACTACTTGGTCTTCATCGCTTCTTATAACATTAACATTTTTTAATCTTTCATTTTCGTCTGCCAACCCGCTTTTCAAACACTCCTATTTAGATAAACTTTATCCCACAATAATTATGATGAACAAAACCTTCAAATTCCTCACCCTCTCTCTCCTGCTGTGCCTCTTCGCAGCCAATTGTCTTCAAGCCTCTCCTGCCAGAAAAAAAGAACCCAACAAAGGCTACCGCTTCACTCTATTCATTTATGGATGCCAAGACTCCGTCATGTATCTTGGCAACTATTACGCTGGCGGCACCTACGCTTTCGACACCGCCATATTGTCTCCCAAAGGCATGTTTGTCTTCGAAAACAAAGAGGCTCAACTCAAACCGGGTCTTTACTTCTTCGTATCTCAATCAGGCGATTACGTCGAATTCGCCGTCTACGGCAACGAAAAACTCGACTTCCACTTCGACACCGAAGACCCTGGCTGGCAAAACAACATGAGGGTCAAGGGCTCTAAAGAAAACGAGATTCTCTTCTCCTACCATCAAACCAACCGCAAAATTTACGCTCAAATCGACTCGGCCAAACGCGTTTCGACCGACTCGGCTGCTTTCGAGGCTTTCCGTCTCAAAAAAATCAAACAGATGGACAGCATCAAAGAGAATTACATCTCCAAATACCCCAACAGCATGCTGGCTCTCCTTATGAACGCCACCCGCGAGCCTTCTGTCCCTACCGTCGACGAACATGGCAAAACTCTCACCAACCGCGAACGCTGGAACTACTTCATGGATCATTTCTTCGACTATACTAAACTCGACGACGACGCGCTTATCCGCACCCCTGACATGATATTCCATCAACGACTGGTCAACTACCTCGACAAAAGCCTCCAAAACGCTCCCGCCGAAACCATCATCGAATATGTCGACAAACTCATCGAAAAAGCCAAACCCTCCAAAGAAAATTTCCGCTACCTAGTTCACACCATCGCCGAAAAATACCTCCAAAGCACCATTATGAGCTACGACGCCGTCTACGTCCACATGATCAAGAAATATGTCGAAACCGGCATGTGTGACTGGATGTCGCCCACCACCATCGACGAAAACGTGAAGCGCGCCAACACATGGGAAAAAATCCTCATCGGCAAACCCGCCCCGCAGCTCATCATGAAAGACATCAACGGCAATTTCCAAAGCCTTTATGCCCTCAAAAGCAAATACACGCTCCTCATCTTCTGGTCTCCCACTTGCGGCCACTGCAAAACAACTATCCCCGACCTTTACAAACGCTACGCCAAATACAAAGACCGCTGCGACATATCGGCCTTCGCCGTCCTCAGCGAACCCGATGAGGAAACTCGCCCCAAATGGCACGATTTCATCAACAAACACGGCCTCGATTGGATCAACATCGACGGCGGCGAGGCCAATATCGACTGGCACGAGGTATACGACGTCGTCACCACACCTCAAATCTTCCTCCTCGACAAGGACAAGGTGATTCTCGCCAAAAAGCTCTCCGCCGAGTCTTTCGAGGAAGTCATCAAAATTATCGAAAAGATAGAATAGCACACCCGACTGACACCATTTTTATAACCTTTGATAACACATCTCTTAATGAAAACAAAATTACTCATCATCTGCTGTGCCGCTCTTATCTTAGGCACATCTTGCAAAAACAAAAACAATATGGACAACCCTTTCTTCGGAGAATGGAACACTCCGTATAACATCCCCGACTTCGAAAAAATAAAACCCGAGCACTATATGCCCGCCTTCGAGGAGGGCATGAAACGCCAAAAGGCCGAAATCGACGCCATTGTCAACAACAGCGAGGCTCCTACTTTCGAGAACACCATCGAGGCCCTCGAACAGAGCGGCGCTCTTCTCAACGAGGTTAGCGCTGTCTTTTTCAACCTCGTCGAATGCGTCAACAGCGACAAAATGAAGGCCATCGCCGAAAAAGTGACTCCAAAAGTCTCTGCCCATGGCGACGACATCATGCTCAACGAAAAACTCTTCCAGCGCGTCAAAGCCGTATACGACCAGCGCAATGATCTCGGCCTTGAAGGTGAGCAACTCCGCCTCACCGAAGAAACCTACAAAAACTTCGTCCGCAACGGCGCCAATGTTCCCCCCGAAAAACAGGAACGCTTCCGCGAGATCAACAGCCTCCTGGCTTCACTCTCTTTGCGCTTCGGCGACAACGTCCTCGCCGCCACCAACGAATACAAGCTGTCTCTCAATGCCGACAAGGCTCGCGCCATTGGCCTCTCCGACGACCAGCTCACCGCTGCCTTCGAGGCTGGCTCTGATGGCAACGCCGTCTTCACTCTCCACATGCCTAGCTGGGAACCCTTCATGCAGGCTTGCAACGACCGCGACCTCCGCAAACAGATGTGGGACGCCTACTCTTCTCGCTGCTTCTCAGGCAAATACGACAACTGCGCCATCATCGACAGCATCGTCAACCTCCGCCTCGAGCGCGCTCAAATCCTTGGCTTCGAAAGCCACGCTGCCTACACACTCGACGACTGCCTGGCAAAAACTCCCGAAGCTGTCTACAAATGCCTCATGGACCTCTGGACACCGGCTCTCAAAAAGGCTAAACAAGAACGCGACGAATACCAGAAAATGCTCGACAAAGACCTCCCCGGCGAAAAACTGCAACCCTGGGATTGGCGCTACTACTGCGAACGCCTCCGCGCCGAACGCTACAGCCTCGACGAAAACCTCATCCGACCCTACTTCTCGCTCGACAACGTTCGTGAGGGCGCTTTCTCCGTCGCCAACAAACTCTACGGCATCACCTTCCGCGTCAACGACTCTCTGCCCAAATACCACCCCGAGGCCATCAGCTACGAGGTGCTCGACGGCGACAAGGTCATCGCCATCCTCTATATGGACTTCTTCCCTCGCGAAAGCAAACGCAGCGGCGCTTGGATGACCAACTTCCGCGAACAATACATCGACAAGGATGGCAACAACGTCATCCCCATCATTCAAATGGTTTGCAACTTCACCAAACCCACCAAGGATAAACCTTCTCTTCTCAACTTCGACCAGTCGGAAACTCTCTTCCACGAGTTCGGTCACTGCCTGCACGGCATGCTCAGCCAATGCCACTACCGCTCCCTCAGCGGAACCAACGTCCCGCGCGACTTCGTCGAAATGCCCTCTCAGGTTATGGAAAACTGGTGCCGCAATCCTCAAGTCATGAAGGATTACGCACGCCACTACAAAACCGGCGAGGCCATACCCGACAGCCTTATCGCCAAAATCTCCGCCGCCGCCACCTATGGACAAGGCTTCATCAACACCGAGTTGCTGGCAGCTTCGCTGCTCGATATGGACTTCCACAGCATCACTCAACCTACCAAAATCGTACTCCCCGACTTCGAAAACCAGGCAATGGCTAAAATCGGCCTTATACCCGAAATCATCAGCCGCTACAAGAGCACTTACTACCAGCACATCTTCAGCGGCGGATACTCCGCAGGTTACTATAGCTACACTTGGACGGCCATCCTCGACGCCGACGCCTTCGAGGCCTTCCGCGAAAGCGGCGACCTCTACAACCCCGAGCTCGCCAAAAAGTTCCGCTTCCTCCTCTCCCACGGCAACACAATCGACCCCATGAAACTCTACGTCGACTTCCGCGGCAAGGAGCCCAGCGTCGAACCCCTCAAACGCAACCGCGGCCTCATCTAATATTACACCAAGCCCAACAAACGCTACATAAATCAAAGTATATAATATTATAAACATATCAACACTCAACAATGGGAAGAGCATTTGAATACCGCAAAGCTAGAAAACTAAAACGCTGGGGCCACATGGCTCGCACCTTCACCAAAATAGGAAAAGAAATCGAACTCGCCGTCCTCGCCGGCGGTCCCGACCCATCAAGCAACCTCCGCCTCCGCCTGCTCATGCAGACGGCCAAAAGCGAAAGTATGCCCAAGGAAAACGTCGAACGCGCCATCAAACGCGCCACCGAAAAGGACAAATCTGCCTATAAAGAGGTGGTTTACGACGGCAAAGGTCCTCACGGCACCGCCTTCGTGGTCGAAACGGCTACCGACAACCCCACTCGCACCGTCGCCAACATCCGCGCCGCTTTCGTCCGCGGCAAAGGCGAACTCGGCACTATGGGCATGAACGACTTCCTCTTCGAGCGCAAATGCAGCTTCGTCGTCGCCTGGCGCGACGACATCGACATGGATGAACTGGAACTGGAACTTATCGACTGCGACATCGACGAGGTTTTCCGCGACGAGGACGAGATTATGATCTACGCCGACTTCAAGAACTATGGCCCTATATCCAAATATCTTGAAGACAAAGGTTACGAAATCAAATCATTCAAATT
>JAEEGL012139739.1_pt1 | contig 36850 bp, 25 predicted proteins | sample 9134231 | NCBI WGS metagenome assembly JAEEGL01 (sample SAMN16246548, study PRJNA631951) | gut metagenome | biome: gut microbiome; feature: rumen; material: fiber-attached | host: Bos | place: Iran: Karaj | collected 2018-10 | reverse complement strand
TGGTGTATTTTCTTCAGAAAGCCGGACACAAGTGCAACAATGTGTCCTACCGCAAAACTGTCGATAAATACAACGATGAGGCCTTTACAAGGCAGATGGAGTCTGACCTTAGGTCAGGGAGCTTTGATCTGGTGCTGACCACCAATTTCTGGCCGGTGGTTTCAAAGGTATGCCATAAGTATGACCTAGAATATGTTTCCTGGTTTTTTGACAGTCCGCCCAATCTGCCCACCACGGAGTGCATGGAGTACAGCTGCAATAAAATATTCTTTTTTGCCAGGGCAGATTATGAGATGTACAGGGCAAAAGGTCTGGATAATGTATATTACCTCCCGCTGGCGGTAAATACCGAAAGACTTAAGGGTATAAAAGTCGACATGGGCAAGTACGGGAGCGACATTTCTTTTGTTGGGAAACTATACGAATCCATGCTTCCGGCTTTAAAGACCCACATGGATGATTACCAGAAGGGATATATTGATAGCGTAGTTAATGCGCAGCTTCAGATCTACGGTGGGTATATCGTGGAGGATGTGATAACAGAGGAGTTTACGGAAGAAGTGCGAAAGCGGTACAAGAGCCTATCGGAAAAGGCCATTCAGGTCAGCCAAAAGGAACTAGCCTGGGCCGTGGCCTCCTACGTGACCCATCTCGAGAGAATGACACTTTTGCGGATTTTGTCAAAAGAGCATAATCTGAAGCTTTTTACCTTTGAACTGACTGAAGATGAAAAGAGGCTTTTGCAGGACGTAAAGTTCTGCGGTCCGGTGGACTATTTGACCCAGATGCCTCAGGTGTTTGCAGCCAGCAAGATAAATCTGTGTCCGGTATTAAAGGCCAACAGATCGGGGATTCCTTTAAGGGCTCTGGATATTATGGGGTGCGGCGGATTTCTTTTGTCGAGCTTTCAGCCGGAGCTTGCGGAATACTTTGCGGACGGCGAGGAATGCGTTATGTACAGCTCCATAGAGGATGCTGTTGCAAAGGCAGAGTTTTATTTGAAAAATGAAGAATTAAGGCAGCAGATTGCAGGTGCGGGCATAGCCAGAATCGAGACGGATTTTCGCTATGAGGACAGAATCCGGCAGCTGCTTAATTGATATAAAATATTTGGTAGGCCTATGGAACTGATTTCAAGTGAAAACTTAACATTTCCTCCTTCCTTTTTCGAGGATGAGGTTAGAGAGGGCTTTTATATTTCGTCCATGATGAAGAGGTACTGGGCGAGCCAGCTGAAGGTCCTTTCTGTTATTGCGGACATCTGTAAAAAACATGATATCAGGTGGTTTGCGGAGTACGGGACCATGATGGGAGCGGTGCGCCACGGGGGATATATTCCCTGGGACGACGACCTGGATATTTTGATGCTGAGGGAAGACTTTAACAGATTTTTTGAAGTGGCAAAGGGTGAGGTTCCTGAAGACTATCAACTCTTAACAATTAAAGGAGCACCAGGATACGAGGAAATAACAGGCAGAGTAGTAAACAGCGGCAGTATTGACTATAGCCCCGGGCATCTTAAAGAATATTACGGCTGTCCTTATACCGTTGGGGTGGATATTTTTCCTCTGGACGGAGTCTACAATGATCCGGCAAAAGAGAAGTACAGGAATGAAAGGGCAAAGAAAGTCCTTGAGAAGCTAAACGGTTCTTCCGGGAAAAGAAAACATGAGCTTTTGTGCGAAATTGAAAGGATTTACTCGGAATGTCCCACTAAAGGAGCGAAGAATCTGGCACTGATGCCGTTTTATATCTCCCACGGACATCATCTTTTTCCTCATGAGCTTTATAGAGACTGCATAGAAATGCCCTTTGAAAATACAAGTGTAAATGTTGTGGCAAGGTATGAAGAGCTTTTGGAGCTTGAATACGGCAATTATCTTGACATAAATAAGCACGGGGGAATGCATGATTATCCCTGCTACTGTGAGCAGGAGCAGATCTTAAAAGATAATATCGGAAGAAACCCCTACAGATATACTCTGGATTATAACGAACTTCTGCGGTCGGTGCAGAGGTATGTTAAGAGATTATCTCTGGCTATGGTGGGGGATACGCCTTCGGAGTACACTGCGAAGACTTCAAAGAAAAAAGTTGTTTTTTTACCCTGCAAGGCTAAGTGGTGGAGCACAATGGAGCCTTTGTGGAAGGCATATTCAAACAGCCCTGAATATGAAGTGCATGTCCTTCCGATTTTTTACTATGACAGCGACTTTAACGGCGGTGTTTACGACCGGCACGATGAACGGGATCTTTTTCCCGGATATCTTCATGTGGAGCCCTGTGAGAAATTTGATTTTGAAACCATACATCCTGAGGTTATCGTCACCCAGGTGCCCTACGATGGTTATAGCACAACCATGACGGTGCATGAATACTTCTATTCATCTAATCTTTTGAATTACACTGATGAGCTGGTTTATGTTCCCTGCATGGATATGGATGCTCCGGCAGAAGAAGGCGACAAGGCCTCTGTTGCTGTCTCGGTTTTCATTGAGCAGGAAGGCGTGATAAATGCTGACAGGATTGTGATTGCAGACAAAGCCCTCAGAGACTTTTATGAGAAAAAACTGACCGGTATGACCGGTGCGGATACGGCAAAGTATTGGGAACAGAAGATTGTTCTCTTGGAGGATGAGGTAAAGAGACTTTCTGGATTGCCGGAAGCTTCGGGCAAAGAAGCAGATAATACTTCGGCCCCGGAAGAAGGTACAAAACCGGATCGGGATTCTGCCTGGAACGAATTTCTTGGTAGCTATTCCGGAAGGAAAGTCGTTGTTTACCACATAACAATCAGTTTTCTTTTGCGTGACAGGACTAAGTCTGTTGATAAGATTTCAAGATCAATTGAGACCTTTGCCAATGCCGGGGATAAAATCTGCGCGATAATTGTTCCCCAGAAGCAGATTCTCACTGATCTGGAGAGGATTGATATGGATTTGTGGGAGAGGTATTTGGATTTGACGGATATTATCCGGAAATCACAGAACTGTATCTATGATGAGGGAGGCTTTTCCCTGGACTTTATGGAGAAGTGGAACGGTTACTACGGGGATGCGGACCCTCTCGTGAGGAAGTGTGTGCTAAAGAATATACCTGTTATGATTGAAAATATTGATGTGTGATTTCTTGAGCTTTTGAATGTCTTTGGAATGTTTGATAACTGTTTGCTCCAGTGAATCAATGAGAGCTATTTTTTGCCAAAGACATTTAATGTCTCTTTTCTCTGTAAAGAGAACCCCGCGTAGTAGATATCTTAGCACAGAATAAAACAATAATCTATAAGGGAAATATAAAAGATAAGAGGGTAAAAAATGGCAAACAATTTTAAGCTGACAGCATCTATGATGTGCGCCGATTACGGGCATCTGGACAAGGAGGTCAAATCCCTGGAGGAGGCGGGAATTGATTCTTTTCACATCGATATAATGGACGGGCGGTATGTGAATAATTTTGCCATGTCCCTCTATGACATGGCCTATATAGCCGGTGCCAGCAAAAAACCTCTGGATGTGCATCTGATGATCGAACACCCCAGGAACAACATAGATCTTTTCCTGTCAAGGCTTCGCCCCGGGGACACTGTCTACATCCATCCCGAGGCTGAGTATCATCCCTCGACCACCATACAGAAGATCAAGGATGCCAAAATGCATCCGGGAATAGCCATTAATCCCGGAACCAGCGTGGAGACTGTAAGGGAAATGCTGCGGATTGTTGATTATGTTCTCGTTATGGCGGTTAATCCCGGCAATGCCAGCCAGGTATTTCTGCCCTTTGTGGGAGAAAAAATCGAGCATCTGTTAAAACTCAGGCGGGAAATGGGATTCAAGCTTTTCTGGGACGGCGCCTGCGGAGCGGAACGTATGCTTGAGTATGCACCCCACGGGGTAGACGGCTTTGTTCTTGGAACAACGCTTCTTTTCGGCAAAAAGACCAGCTACAAGGAGATAATTGAAAGCGCAAGGCGCCTGGACTTTTCCTATTTGGCCAATGAGAAAAAAACTGTATGTGACAATTATATGAGTTAATTAAAATTTCGTGAAATTTCGATAAAGTCTAAGTTTTTTAAAGATTAATTCGATATAATATATGTAGCAGAATAGGCATTTTTCGGCTGACACGGAGGCATGGGATGCTGGGCAAAAGATACCAACGGATGGGTATAATTTCATTATTGCTGATCATGCTGCTTTGTATGGACTCTGTTATGGCTGTTGCTGTGGAGTCTGAGGTAATAATCGGAACAGGAACTGCCGAAACAGGAGCAACCTACCTGAGCGATGAAGAGATCTGGGCTCATATTGATAAGAATGAGCTGAGGTCTTATGTTGATGTGGATTTACTTATGGAGTCCATTGATGAGGATGCGCTTAGGGCACTAATTGATACAGAGGAACTGGAAAAAAAGATAAATAATACCAACCTTCTTGCTTCACTGACTGCTGATGAGATATCAAACGAGTTCTATGAACTTAAGGATAAGGGAGTCCTTGAAGACTATATGAAGGTGGTATACACATTTGATGACGACGATTATTCGCCGGACTATAATAACTCGGATATCGAGATAGATGCTGATGAAATTGATATGGAGTCTTCCGATTCCGATATAGAGATTGTGGAATCCGGGGAAGTGGACGAAAGTGACCAGGGCGGGGCTTCCGACGGTGTAGTTACCAGAGTTGTTCCTGTAACACCTGTAAACGGCGGAGCAAATTCCCTGAGTCGCCCAATAGATATAGTTAATGTCCAGTACCCCATAGTTGGAGAAAAAAGTCCCTTTGATTTTATCGTTGATCCCATGGGACTTATCTATAACACCGCTGCAGCCAGATATGGCGGTGGCATGGTGGAAGAAAATGCCGGGGTTCTTTTTAAAAATTCCGTTGGAGACTACTCTTTTTCCAGTAGAAGTGATCTGCTCTCCATAGTAAACAAAGGAAATGTTCCTGTTAAGGTAGAGATAATCGCAAAGCTTACCAACCCGAATGACAGAATAAAAATAGTGGATGATCCGTCAATGCTTGATGGAACAACACCGGGAATATTCTTTGGACTGACAAACGAAAACGGCATAATGTCAGTATTTACCCAGGACGGGGAGACTGTGGTGGATATGCTCCTTGATCCGGCTCCGGAAGGCGTTTACAGGTACAGCTGGAATGAAAATACCGGAAAATATGACTATACAATGTCTGAAAATGTTGATGAAGCTTCTTTTGATATTTTCAGATTCGGCGTCACAGCCAAATGCAATAAAAATGCCAACTGGGGTGGAATCACAAGTCTGCCTTCGATTTCCGTTACCTGGAAGACCGAGCCCATATTTACGGAGTGGGATCTGGTAAACAGCGAACTTGATGAAGAGGATAAGGCTCTTTTTGCAGCCTTCAAAAAGTATAAGTTGCAGGAACTTCGACAGGAGGAACTGGAGCGGCTTATCGAAATTGCCCTGGAGGAGCTTGTCAGTGAGGAACTGGACAGACTTATTGACGAGGAAGTCGACCTGATGGCAGAGGAACTCTTTAAAGAGATAAAAGAAAACGGGCTTTCCCTTGATGATATAGAAGGGTACATTCCGGGGATTGGAACCGGCTATGAAGAGGACGAAGATCCGGACGAGATGGAAATGGATATAGATAACGAAGATGAAGAAGAGGAAGATGAAGACCTCGCAGATATAGAGGAAGACGAAGAGGAAGAATACATAGAAGAGGAAGAAGACATAGAAGAGCCGGAGGAATATGAAGAGGAAGAACCGGAGGATGAGAATTACGATGGAGACGACGGATCTGAAGTAGTGTTTGGGTGAATCCTCAACGTTTACGAACTTATGCATCGAGTGAAAAGCAAAGGCGGTGCCGGTCAAAAGGCACTGCCTTTTTAGGTTTATGAAGAAAGAAGGTCAATCTATGAATATTGCCATAATACTTGCAGGAGGCTCAGGGAGCAGAATCGGAGGGGACATTCCCAAACAATTCATGGAGCTTTCGGGGCAGATGATGATAATGCATAGCATGAAAGCTTTTGCGGAATCTGATTATGTAAGCAACATTCAGATAGTTGCCAATGATGAATTTCGTGAAAAAATAGAAGATGCAATATTTGAAAATTCCGATGGGTCTTTGGCAGAGAAATTCTTAGGCTTTTCGGAGCCGGGAGAAAATCGTCAGCTATCTATCTATAATGCACTTAAGGATATCGGTGACATTCTCGGAGCGCAAAATATTGATGCAGTCATTCTACATGATGCGGCCAGGCCCTTTGTCACGGTAGAGACAGTGGATGCATGCCTCCTTTCACTTGACGAACATGAAGGAGCAATGCCGGTTCTTCCCATGAACGACACTGTGTATTTTAGCAGAAGCGGTAAAAAAGTGGAGGAACTTCTTAACAGAAATAATATCTATGCAGGACAGGCTCCTGAGGCGTTTCTTTACGACAGGTACCTCAAAGCGAATGAAGATCTTTTGCCGGACAAAATTCTACTTATAAAGGGTTCCACAGAGCCGGCCGTCATGGCCGGAATGGATGTTGCCATGATTCCGGGAGACCAGCGGAACTTCAAGGTTACAACCCCGGAAGACCTTGATAGGGCGAGAAAATGCTTTTTCAGTGAGGATGATAAATGAGAGCGCAGGTTCTTTACGGAATAGGGAATCTTAAATATACCGAGATTGATAAGCCTGTCCCCAAAAAAGGAGAGGCGCTTATAAAGGTGAGCTGCTGTGGCATCTGCGGCTCAGATGTGCCAAGGATATATAAGACCGGAGCCCACAATATGCCTCTGATCCCGGGACATGAGTTCATGGGAATTGTGGAGGAATGCCCCGATGAGCCGCTCCTTGTGGGAAAAAGAGTCGGAGTATTTCCGCTCATCCCCTGTGGGAGGTGCGAGCAGTGTCAAAAAGGCTACTATGAGATGTGCTCCGACTACAATTATCTGGGATCCAGGTGCGACGGAGGATTTGCTGAATACGTTACTGCTCCAATCTGGAATCTTGTGCCCATTCCCGATAATGTGAGTGATGAGGAAGCAGCTATGCTGGAGCCCATGTGCGTTGCTGTACATGCGGCTTTTAGGGCCGGGATCAATCTGAAGGAAGCTGAAAATACCGATGATGGTTCTTCAATTGTTATTTGTGGGCTGGGGACAATAGGTCTTTTGCTGGCTATGTTCCTTAAGTTTACCGCCTATAAGAATATTTTTTTCATAGGAAATAAGGACATTCAAAAGGAAAAACTGCTGGAAATGGGATATGGCCCGGAAGTGATCTGCGATGTGAGATACAAAGATCCGATTGCCTTTGTCATGGAAAAAACAGGCGGACGTGGAGCTGATTATTATTTTGAATGCATAGGAAGGTCTGAGAGCTATCAGCAGGCGGTAAAGTGCACAGCTCCTCTGGGAACGGTTATGCTGGTGGGAAATCCTGCATCGGACATGGAGCTTTCCAAAGAGGTTTACTGGAAGATATTGAGAAACCAGATGACGCTTCTCGGAACCTGGAATTCTTCATATAAAGGCAGAGGAATTACGGATTTTTCCGGAGAACATAATGGGGCGGGGAAGGAAATGGGTGGTTTTCCTGATGACCCAGGGGATGACTGGCAGTTTGCTATTCAAATGCTGACACGGCGCCCAATTGTTACGGTAAAAGATTCTGATGGAAGGCAGAAAAAAATTGAGTTCAGGCCCGAGAGTATAATTACAAACCGTTTTTCCCTGGAGGAAATGGAAGAGGGACTGAATATAATGCATAAAAAATCCCATGAGTATATAAAAATAATGATAGAGATCTAAGGCAAAAGAGTGGTTATAGTTTACGAGTTAAGTGGCGACTTGACAGATAATTGTTGGCAAATTTACACATAGAGGATTCGGGACGCCTGTGATACTATAGTTAACGTTAGTAAATTCAGCATTATGTAGAGTATTGTTTTGTTTATGAACAAAATTGTTAAGAGGAAACACAAATGAAAGTTGTAATTCTTGCAGGTGGCTTTGGAACCAGAATCAGTGAAGAAAGCCATTTGCGACCAAAGCCAATGATTGAGATCGGTGGAAAACCCATACTTTGGCACATTATGAAGGAATATTCCTATCATGGATTTAATGAGTTTATAATTTGCGCCGGTTACAAGCAGGAGGTAATCAAGGAGTATTTTGCCAACTACTACCTGCATAACTGTGATGTGACCTTTGATTTCTCCGATGGAGGAAAAGTAGAGTATCACTCCCAGAAGGCCGAGCCCTGGAAGGTTACTGTGGTGGATACCGGATACAGCACCATGACCGGTGGACGTATCAAGAGGATAAGGGAACATGTAGGGAATGAAACCTTTTTTATGACCTACGGAGACGGCGTCTGTGATATAGATATGAATGAGCTTCTGGCTTTTCACAAGGACCACGGGAAAATAGCCACAGTTACTGCAATTCTCGCAGGACAGAGATTCGGTGTCTTTGACATAGACAGAAATGACAAGTCAGTAGTCAGGGATTTCAGGGAAAAAGCCAGCATCGACGGAGCCCGTATAAACGGAGGCTATATGGTACTTGAGCCGGGAGTCTTTGATTATATCGAGGGAGATGGCACCTTTTTTGAAAAAGAGCCAATGCACAATCTGGTAAAAGACGGACAGATGGCTGCTTACGAATATAACGGCTTTTGGAAATGCATGGATACTGCAAGAGAAAGAGATGAGCTTTCTGCTCTTATAGAGACCGGAAGAGCCCCCTGGATAAAGTGGTAATTGGAAATAACCGGAGCGAGCTTATAGTGAAATATTATAAGAGAAATCAGGTTGGGTAAAATTATGAAAGTATCAGATTATATAGTAGATTTTTTACAGAATAAGGGCGTCACCGACTGCTTCATGGTTGTGGGAGGTGGCGCTATGTATTTGGATAACTCCTTCGGGCATGCGAATAAGATAAAGTGTACCCAGTTCCATCACGAGCAGGGGGCTGCCATGGCTGCAGAAAGCTATTCCAGATATGAGGGAAAGATTGCGGCCCTTTGCGTGACTTCAGGCCCCGGTGGTACCAATGCCATAACGGGTGTGCTTGGAGGATGGCTTGATTCCCTCCCTATGTTTGTGGTGAGCGGGCAGGTGAGATACGACACCACTGTCAGATATTGGGAGAGGCATAAAGTAATTGCGCCGAGAAAAATCGAAGAAGGTTACGCCCCCCTTAGGTCTTTGGGAGATCAGGAATATGATATTACCCGCATGACAGAGCATATATGCAAATATGCGGTAATGCTGGAAAATCCATCTGATATAAGATATCACCTGGAAAAAGCCTGGCATCTTATGCAAACGGGGAGACCGGGGCCTGTCTGGATTGATGTTCCGGTAAATTTCCAGAACGCAGATGTTGATCCGGAAGCAATGCATTCCTTCTCGGAAAAAGGTGTTGAAGGAGAAGATAAATATTTTTCTCTGGAAGATGCAGCTTATATCATAGAAGAAATAAAAACAGCAAAGCGCCCAGTAATCTATGCAGGCGGCGGGGTGCGAATTTCCGGCGGCTTTGAGGATTTCAGAAAAATGGTGGATAAGCTTGGGGTTCCTGTGGTGACCTACTGGAATTCCATAGACCTGATAGAGGATGAAAATCCCTTGTACTGTGGAAGAGGCGGCAATATGGGGGACAGGGCCGGAAACTTTGCTGTACAGAATTCCGATCTTTTACTGGTTATAGGCAGCAGACTTTCCATAAGACAGGTGGGATATAACTGGCAGACCTTTGCGAGAGCAGCCAAAGTTATCATGGTGGATATCGACAGTGCGGAGATGACCAAACACACAATTCATGTGGATGAGACCTACCGGGCAGATGCAGGAGCTTTTTGCAGGGCTATGTATGAAGAGGCTGTTTATGAGAAGATCAGCTACACGGAAGGCTATGTCAGTGGCTGCGAGGATTGGAGAAAGCAGTGCCTTATCTGGAAGGAAAAGTACCCTGTTGTGTCTGAAGCACAGCGGGAAACGTGGGGGGAGCCGGTAAATGTTTACGGATTTATGCGAGTACTTTCCGAGAAGCTTCCGGAAAAGAGCCTTACTGCAGTCAGTAACGGAGCCTGCTGCGTGGCGGGGCATCAGAGCTGGTGCATAAAAAATGGAAGCAGATTCATAATAAATAATGGCGTTGCGAGTATGGGCTACGGACTTCCCGCTTCTATAGGATTATGCATTGCATCGGGCAAAGAGAAGACCATCTGCCTTGAGGGTGACGGAAGCATTATGATGAATCTTCAGGAATTACAGACTATCATTACAAATAAACTTCCGGTGAAGATTTTTCTTATTAATAATGAAGGTTATCATTCCATCAGGATAACCCAGAACAATATATTTTCCGAGTATTCCAAGGTGGGAATAGGTCCTGAGAGCGGAGATCTGGCATTTCCTTCTTTTAAAAAAATTGCGGATGCCTTTGGATACAAATATATTGCGATTTCCCGGGGGAAAGAGCTTCCTGATAAAATCGATGAAGCTCTTAATGGCGATGAGCCTGTCTTTTGCGAAGTGTTTACGGATACTACTCAGGTCTGGGAGCCAAAGAGCTCTGCGAGAAGGCGGCCCGATGGAACTCTGGAGAGCCCTCCCCTTGAAGATCTGGCTCCGTTTCTTCCAAGGGAGGAATTGAAAGAGAATATGTATATTTGACATGCTTTTTGTACAAAAAAGCACGATTTGGACATTGGAGAGAAAACATCTTTCCAATGTCTTTTTTTGTTTATTAAAGACTGACAATTGCGTAAAACATCAGAAATTTTCTTTTAAAAATTTATGTATTCAGACGAAATAATAATTCATTTTAATCGTTATAAGGGGTATAATTAATTATGTGTGATAATAAAATTGGACTGTTTATCAAATTCTTTCCGAAATATGATTGGTAATATGATTATACTTTTCATACAATGTTGAACATTGGAAAGGAAGTATATTGTATGGGGAAGAGTAACAGTTTAAATTTATCCTATCCAAGTGAGGATAACAGTAAATGTGGACCTTTTATCATAAAGGTTGATCATTTCCAGAATGAAACTTGGCAAGGTCGTATTATCTGGGAGGAAGAGAATAGGACCGAGAGATTTAGGAGCACACTGGAATTGATCGGACTCATCAACGAAGCGATGAGAAGAGATCAGGAGAAAAACAATCTATCTGAGAACGAAAAGATTCTATGAGGGAGGAAACATTATGTTTAGAAGATGGAACAAGTTTTTGGCAATTCTTCTGGCGGTGGCTATGGTATTCACCACCTTTGGCAGTGACATTTCAAGTGTTATGGCTGCTGACGGAGAATATGTTGAAGGCGACTCCACAACCCCTGAAGAAGCTGAGGCTGATTCAGAGCTGTGGGAAAAGATTCCCGGAGAGGACGCGCAGGAAGACGCGACCGAGGCCGGAGACAATGAAGAAGGAGATAATGCTGAGCAGGCACCTGCTGAGGATGCTGAGGCTGTAGAGGATGCGGCAGAAGATGCAGCAACAGAGGAAGCAGCTACTGAGGCATCCACTGACGAAGCAAGTGCAGAGGCTTCTACTGATGTTACTGAAGATGCAGCAACAGAAAGCTCATCAGAGGACGCAGCAGCAGAGAGCTCATCGGAAGATGCTGCAGCAGAAAGTTCATCCGTAGAGGATGCAGCTGCTGAAAGTTCTTCAGCTCCTGTAGTAAAAGAGAAGCTTGTTACCGTTACTTATAAAGCTACTCTTGGCGGACAGGTTTCCAGATCAAGCGAGACCGTCGATGTAAACGATAAGGACGCCGCTTTTGAAGGAGCTACTGCTTCAGCAAGAAATAAATACTATCAGTTCGTAGCATGGAAGGATGAGGATGGAGATACAGTTTCATCAGATGCTACCTTTGTTCCTGCTGATATAGAAGAGGATGCAACATTCACAGCTGAGTTCATGAAACTCTCTGAGATGCCTGCTGCTGATTTTGAAGGAAGCGTAGCGGGAATGAATGTTACTGTTCATGCTGATGAGGGCATTTTCCCTGAGGGAACAACAATGTCTCTTTCAGCTATTTCTGATGCAGAGGCTGTTGACGCAGCTAAAGATGCTCTTGGTGAGAATGTTACAGAGGCTAAGGGTGTTGATATCACATTCAGAAATGAAGAGGGCGAGGAAATCGAGCCTGCAGATTCCAAATATGTTCATGTTACAATTACCCTTATAAATGAACTTGAAGGTGAGAACTTCAGCGTTGTCCACAAGGATGATGAGGGAAATGTTACCAAGGTTGCAGAGGCTGAAGCTGACGGAGCTGAATTTGAAGCTAATGCCTTCTCTGTATATATTGTAGTAGGTGAGGACGAAAAAGAGGATAAAGACAAGAGAGCTGTCTGTACATATGTTTTCTACGATATGGATGGCAATGAGTTTGACAGTCAGCGTGTAAAGAAGGGCGACAGACTGGCAGATCCAGGTATCCCTTCAATTACAGATCCTGATGTAGAGTTCCTGGGCTGGTACTTGAAGGATGAGGGTGGCAACTTTGTAGGCGATAAGCTTCATTTCGGAATAATTGAAGAAGATGTTGAGCCTGAGAGCACAATAAAAGTATATGCCAAGGTAAGAATATCCTACTACCTTTCCTACAAGGGTGTTGACGGTGAAGTCGCAAGAGTTGACAAGATGGTAGTTGAAGGAGATGAAAAGCCTGTATTTGATCTTTCAACATTCAGAGTAAGACCTAAAGAGGATACACAGAAATTTAAGGGTTGGTCACGTACAAAGAACGGTGAGCTCATTGAAGGACAGACCCTGGATGTTTCCACCATTCCTGACAAGAATGACCGTGTTGTATATGCAGTAATAGTTGATGCGGTATGGATTTATTTTGATGAAAATGATGATACCTATGTTGACGGCGTCAAGGTAGAAAGCGGCGGAGCTGACTACACAGGACCTATCGCAGTTCAGATCGGAGAGTCTGCTAAGGACTATGTACCGGCAGATCCTACAAGACCCGGATATAAATTTGACGGATGGTACACCGGCAAGGGTGCTGCAGCAGGTGAGGTTACAGGGGAACTCTTTGACTTCACTAAGATCATCACTGAAAAGAAGGATATACACCTTTATGCTAAGTGGGTTCCTGGGGATGATACTGAGTATACAGTAGTTATCTGGCAGCAGCAGATTTCAGACGACAAGAATGCAGCTGACAAGGACAAGACTTACGATTTTAAGACCAGCTTTACAAGCACAGGAAGAACCAACGCAGAACTTACAGCTGAAATGGCACAGGCAATGTTTGGCAAAAATGGAGATAAGCATTTCCACTTTAGCAAGGCAGAAGTTGTAAGATATGATGTCAGCGGTAAGGTTGAGACAGTAAATAAGATCAGAGCTAAGGGCGACACAGTTGTTAATGTATACTTCGACCGTGATCTTATGACCATCAAGTTCTTCAAGGCGGGAGAAAAGAAAGACGAATGGCTTCCTGACGGAGAGTTTTCCGGTCTGTACGGACAGACTCTTGAATCCAACGGATATACCTGGCCAAGCGGAGATCTCTATCAGATAACCAGTTCAGCATACACAGATACAGCTATGAACATCGAGTTCATTGATAACTTTATCTTTGATGCTTATATCGACAAGAATGCTACAGATGATACAGTTGTAAACGTATACAAGATCAGCCAGGATGGTAATATGACACTTACTATCCACTTCTATAAAGAGCAGCTTGATCCGGCTGATCCCTGGAAAGAAGTACATACTGTTACTTATACAGTAAAAGCTAAGAATCCTGCAAAAGCTAAAGCAGAGTACAACTATTATTGTGAGGACTATTTCACAGGCTTTACTCCTAGCTACTATATTGATGGCAAAGGTCAGAAGCATGATCTTGCTGTAGGAACACATTTAACAGGTCGTTATCCTGATAATCTTTATCTTTACTTTAAGAGAAATACCTATGAGGTACAGTTTAAGGACAACTTCGAGGGAACCATCAGCAACATAAGTGGTGTAGATGCCAAATATGCAAAGGTTCCTTATGAAGCACCTATGAATAATCCTGAGAATAAGTCATATCTTGAGGATTACAGTAAGCTTATTCCTGCATCAGATCCTGTTGGAAATGGAATTTTGCCTGACAGAACAAAACAGGGTTATGAGTTCAAGTACTGGTCACTGGATGTTGCGGGAACAGCAGAGTATACGTGGAATGATACTATGCCTGCAGCCAACAAGGTACTCTATGCACATTACGCACCCATCCAGCATAAGGTTACTCTTATAACAGATGGCGGTACCTACAAGGGCGGCAACTGCAAAGTTGAAAATCAGGAGTACTACTTTAATGTTGAGCACGCAGAGATGCTTGACAAGGATTCCCTTTTGAATAATATCTCAAGAGGTGAGGATGATGAGTTCGTAGGCTGGTTCTTAAGTGCAGACGATAACGCAGCACCTTATGACTACGGCGCAGTAATTGAAGATGTTACAATCTATGCTAAGTGGCGTAATGCCGGTGTTGTAAATGTTGTTTACCTTCCCGGTGAGCACGGCAGCGGCGTTCCTACTGATGAATATAAGTACGCAACAGATTCCAGCGTTGTTGTAGGTGCACCTATACAGACAGTTGATGAGGATTATGCATTCATCGGATGGCAGGTAACCAAGGATGGAAAGGCTGTATCAACAATCGAGCCCCTTTATCCTAATAACAGCTTTAAGATTACCAGCGATATCATCACAAAGATAAGCGTAAAGGATCAGAAGGTTTATCTGACAGCTGTTTATGATCACATCGGTGGTCCCGGCACATCTAAGGAAAAGACTAACATCATCTACAATTCAAATGATGGAAAGAATAATAAGACCATCGTAACAAGAAATGATGATAATACAGATGATCTTAGAATTAATATGTCTGTAATAGCTCGTTCTCTTGAGGGCGCATTCGGTGTCGGATATGAAAGACCCGGATACAGATTCCTTGGATGGAGCAAGTTTGCAGAAGAAGATATACTCACAGAAGAGATTCCTGAGGGCAAGGTATGGCTTAATGCAGGCGAAGTATATACTATCGCAGCTGATAACAACCCTGATAAGACAACAGGATTGCTGGAGAATAATCTTTACGCTGTATGGCAGAAGATAAATATCAAGGTAGTTGTTACTATTTCCGGTCATAAGGGCGAAAGTGTCTATGACAGAACAGAGCACACAACTAAAGGCTATGATGTAGACAGTATCCAGTATTTCATCAATGAGAAAGAGGTTCAGGGAGTAACCGGATACTCAGAAGCTGACTTTAAGTTAAAAGACGGATGCGAGGCATCAGCATCAAGAATTGATGTTGGTACAGCCGATATGAACCTTAAACCTGAGTCTTTCGAAAATACCAGCGAAGTATTTACAGATGTTTCTTTCGTAGTTAATGACGGATCTCACACGGTTAAGCCTCTTGAAGTTACAGTCGACATTACCGGTAACCATGATACAAAGACCTATGATGGCGAGTGGCATGAAGCTACAGGCTATGTTGTAGAAAAGATCAGTTCAGATCTTTATACAGAGGATGACTTTACCTTTACCGGAGAAGCGGTTGCCAGAAGACAGGTTGTTGGAACCACAGATATGAAACTTTCTAAGGATCAGTTTGCAAACAATCCTGAGAATGCAGATAACTTCGTAGTAACCTTCAATGTTACCGATGGCTACATGACAATCACTCCTGTTGACGAAGTAGTAGTAACAATCACAGGTAATAAGCACTCAGATCCTTACAATGGAAGCGAGTATACAACCAGCGGCTATACTGTTGAGATTAGTAATGACAAGTACACTGAAGATGACTTTACTTTCAGCGGAACAGCTGAGGCTAAGCAGACTGATGTTGGTACAGCTTACATGAACCTCAAGGAGCAGGTAGGGCTGTTTGTAAACAACAATGAAAACTTTGCTAAGGTTACTTTCGTAGTTGCAGAGGATGGTTATCAGGATGTTACTCCTATCGATGTTGTGGTTGAGATCATTGGTAACCATGATTCTAAGGAATATGATGGAAAAGAGCATTCTGCTACAGGTTATAAAGTAGGCGATATTACCGTTGATGGAAAAGTAACTGACCTTTACACAGAAGCTGACTTTACTTTCACAGGAACAGCAGAAGCTAAGAGAACAGAAGTTGGAACAACTCCTATGAATCTCGATGCCTCAATGTTCACCAATAACAGCACACAGAACTTCTCAAAAGTAACATTTAATATCACAGACGGTTACATGGAAATCACTCCTATTGAAGAAGTTGTGGTAGAGATTACCGGTAATCAGTTCACTGATCCTTATATGGGAATAGAGTACACAGCAGAAGGTTACGAATTTGTAGCCAGCACACCGCTTTATACACTGGCTGATTTCAAATATAACGGGGAAGCTGTTGCTAAGAGAACCAATGTTGGTACCACAAACATGGGGCTCGATGCAAGTAAGTTTGAAAATACCAATACTGAGAGATTTAAGAAGGTTACTTTCAAGGTAGTAGAGGATGGCTGGCAGGAGGTTACTCCTATACCCGTTGAAATCAGGATTATTGGTAACCATCATACCGATGAATATGACGGCGAAGAGCATGTTGTTTCTGGTTATACCATTGACGAGATAAGCTCACCACTTTACAGCGAGGATGATTTCGAGTTTACCGGAACAGCAGAAGCAAAGAGAACAGAAGTGGGAACAACCTTCATGTTCCTGAACAGACAGGAAGATAAGTTCAAAAACCTCAACGACAACTTCTACCCTGTAACATTTGATATCGAAGATGGTTATCAGGAAATTACTCCTGTAAAGGAAGTTACTGTAACAATCGTTGGACCGATTAGCTCAGTTCCTTACGACAGTAAGCTTCATGAAGTAAACGGCTACGAATTCAAATCAAGCAACGATCTTTACAAGAAAGAGTATGCAGTTTTCTCAGGAAACGACAGAGCAGCCAGAACAGAAGTCGGCAAGACGGAAATGGGTCTTAAGGCTTCGGATTTCAAGAACATCAACGACAACTTTGAGACAGTTACCTTTGTAGTTGAAAGGGACGGATATCAGGAAATCACTCCTATAAAGGCAGTTGTTGAGATCGTTGGAAATAATAACAGCACTGACTATGATGCAAAAGAGCACAGTGTTTCCGGATATAAGGTTAAGAGCATAAGCACAGATCTTTATACAGAGTCTGACTTTACATTTAGCGGAAGTGCTGAAGCAGCCAGAACAGAAGTCGGTAAGACAGATATGGGCCTTAAAGCTTCACAGTTTGCCAACACTAATGGTAACTTTGATGAGGTTACTTTCCTGGTAACAGACGGATATCAGGAGATTAAGCCTATAACTGCCACAGTAAAGATCGTTGGTAACTTCAATGTTTCTGAGTACGACGGAAAAGAGCATGTTGTAACAGGTTATGAGGTTGAAAGCATCACACCTGCTCTTTATACAGAAAAAGACTTTACATTCAGCGGAAGTGCAGAAGCAAAGAGAACCGAAGTTGGTCAGACAGATATGGGCCTTACAGCTTCACAGTTTACCAACACAAACACGAACTTTGAAAATGTTACATTTATAATAGTTGACGGTTATCAGAAGATCACTCCTATCGGAGAGGTTGTTGTTACAATAACGGGTCATTACAGTGTTGACCCGTACAACGGACAGCCTTATACCGCTAAAGACTATGACTTTGAGTCAAGCTCAAGCCTCTATAAGGAAGAGTATGTTAAGTTCTCAGGAAAGGCTGAAGCTACAAGAACTGATGTAGGTACCACAGAGATGGGACTGAAAGCTTCTCAGTTCGAGAACACAAATACTAACTTCGATAAGGTAACATTTGAGATCAGAAAGGATGGATACCAGGAAGTTACTCCTATCCAGGCTGAAGTAGTTATTGTAGGCAATAATGATACCAAGCCTTATGACGGAGAAGAGCATACTGTAACAGGATATGTTGTTGAAGCAATAACCATTGACGGAAAAGAGACTACTCTTTACACCGAGAAGGATTTCACTTTCAGTGGTGCAGCACAGGCTCAGAGAACTATTGTTGGCAAGACTGACATGGAACTTAAAGCTTCTCAGTTCGAGAATAAGAATACGAACTTTGATACGGTTACTTTCGTAGTAACAGACGGATATCAGGAGATTACACCTGTACATATCACAATTCCTGTTGTTGGTAATACTGACACAGTAACCTACGATGGTAAGAGACACGAAGTAACAGGTTATACTCTTACAATTCCTAAGGAAGTAAGCAAGTTCTATGATGAGTCTTATGTAACCTTTACAGGAAACGCTAAGGCTTCCGGAATTGCTATCAATACTTATCCTATGGGACTTAAGGAAGAGCAGTTTGGCAACACCAACAAGAACGTCATCGTAGATAAGTTCGATGTTGAGGATGGATGGCTTAAGATTATTGGTCGTGGAGATGGCGAACTTTTTGTTATCAAGGCTTCCACAGATTCTGTAACAAAGAACTACTCAGGTCTGGTATACAGCGGATTTGGTTACAACCTTGAGGCAGAAGGTCAGAGTAAGACTAATGCACTCACAAGACTTATCAATACCCTCTTTGGACGTGAAGAGGAAATAGACCCTGAGATGGCAGTTGAGGGTGACACAATCAACATCGACGGAGCACAGTTCAAGGTAACAGGTCTCCACGTTGATACAGCTGAGCGTAATGTGGGTGATTACACAATTGCAATCGAAGGCTATGATGAAATGGTCATAAAGGATGTAGAGGGCAATGAAGTAACAGATCAGTTCACAAAGCTTCAGAAATCTGAAGGTATACTTACAATTCTTCCTATAGACATTGTTGTAACTTCAGGAACATCATCAAAGTACTATGACGGAACACCACTTACAAATCACAGTGTAAGAACAAGTATTCCATGGTGCCCCGGTGATGAGGTAACCTATGATGTAACAGGTAGCCAGACTCAGGTCGGAAACAGCTCAAATACATTTGATATCATTGCTGAGGAAGGTGTTCTTAAGAACTACAATGTTACAAAGGTAGAGGGTACTCTTACAGTAAGAAGTATTCCTACAATTCCTACACCTCCGGATGATCCGACTACAACTCCGGAAACACCGCCTGCAGCTCCTGTTAATCAGGAAGTTCTCGGTGCAAGAAGAGAAGAGAACGGCCAGGCAGTACTTGGCGCAAGAAGATCCAAGACAGCTGATGAGACAAATGATATAGCAAGACTGTTTGCAATCATTGTTGCAGCTATCGTAGCAGTAGGTCTTATACTTACAACCAAAAAGAAAGAAGAAGAACAGGATTAATTAAAAATCCAAGGGGCTCGGCATTTGCCGGGCCTCTTTTTTGGTAAGGAATTTCTCCTTAATTTAGCGACATACTTTTTGCGAATTAATACAAGAAAAAAGATGGGAAAAGCAAGTAAACGTGTTGGTGTATAGTGTATAATTAAAAGATGACAGGGATAAAGACAAAGATGTTCATGTCATCAGTAAATGTTAATTGACAGTCTTACGTCACTTTTTGATCAGAAGGAGTAATATGTCAGAAGCTAAGCAGATGTTATTTGCAAGAAATCTTATGAGTGTTTGTGTTAACGGAAATGATAACGCTGAATATCAGGGCGAAATCTGGACTCAGTATCAGGATGAGCCTATAGCTTTCATGAGCGTTACGGATATGCTGACTAAGATGGATGAACAGATGGATGAATGGGATTTTCCTCAGAAAGCGTTGGAACAGAGGCGCTTTATGAAAAATAACCATTCGGAAAAGAATAATGAGAATGATAGTGATACTCTGATAATAGATCAGATTCAGGAAAAAAATGGTACAAGAAATGTTCAGAACAAGAAAGGGGCGCTGGGAACCTTTGTGGTACATGTGGCCTTCAGACAAAAAGCCACATGGCAGGGAGAAGTAATACATACAGAGAGTAACGAGAAGCTATCTTTTTCCAGCGCAATGGAACTTGTTAAAATCATAGGAAATTGCATTAAATGATGAAGAATTTCGTTAGAATACAAAAGAGGATCTGGGGAGTTCTATTGGTTACCGCGATGGTTTTTGCAGTAGCGTTTAAAGTTTATGTGAGCGACTATTACGTGCCGGATACTGCAGTTGAGGAGACTATCTGTGAGGAGACCAGTGTTTTTGAGGCTTCCTATGAGGATGCAATAATCTTTGTTCCAAATTATTTAATGTGCAAAGCAGTGATTGTTTTTTACCCCGGAGGGAAAGTTAAATATACAGCTTACAGCGGGCTGATGCGTGAGCTTGCCGACAGGGGATTTTTATGTGTCCTTCCCAGAATGCCGGAAAATCTCGCCTTCCTTAGAATGGATGCCGTTGACAAAATAGTGGAAAAATATCCTGAGCAAGCGGATCTTGTTTCACATATCGACTGGTACATGGCGGGGCATTCCCTTGGCGGAGTGGCGGCAGCCAAGTACTTAAGTGATAATCCTGAAGGATATAAAGGTCTGATTCTTTGTGCGTCCTATACCACAAGTGATTTTTCAAACACGGATATCAGGCTTTTGTCGATTTATGGCTCGGAGGATAAGGTTCTCAAAATGGAGAGCTATGATGAGAACAGGGTACACTGGCCCGCAAATTCCGAGGAATATGTTATAGAAGGGGGGATTCATTCCTACTTTGGTAATTATGGTATACAAAGCGGTGACGGGGAGCCTGCTATCAGTAATATAGAACAGATAAGGATTGCCGCTGATGTTATCGAGGAATGGATTGAAGAGAACAATTGACAGAAAGATACTGTCTACGAACTAAGCAGCAAGTGAACAGTAACGATAGAAACAGCGTAACCAAAATGAGTACAGAGACAGGAGAGAGTAATGACATTCGATATAGTAGAGATTTTTAACAGAAGTGTAACTCTGGAGATAAATACTGAGAAAATCTTTGAGCAGGAAAAAGAGTATAAGGTTTTTGTAAATGACTTGTTAGCTGAAGAAACCAAAAAGAACGTCGTTTCAATAACAGGTCTTTTGCCGGATACAAACTATGAGCTTAAAGTAGTGTCCGAGGACTTCGAGTGTGTAAAAGCATTTACCACAAAGCATGAATCAGTGCTTTTGGATGTTACAGCTTTTGGAGCAAAAGGTGACGGTAAGACAAGGGACAACGCAGCTATTCAGGCTGCAATTTTATCCTGCCCCAAGGACGGAACCGTATATCTGCCAAAGGGAACCTATTATACAACACCTCTTTTCCTAAAAAGCAATATGACACTGTGGCTAGATGAAGGTGCAGTTCTTTTGGGAGATACCGACAGGAATAATTATCCGGTGCTTCCGGGAATGACCAGAACCACTGATGAAAAGGATGAGTATAATCTCTCAAGCTGGGAAGGAAATCCTCTGGACAGCTATGCTTCCCTGGTTACAGCCATAGATGCGGAGAATCTGGATATCATCGGTCCGGGAACTCTTGATGGAAATGCGCAGAATTCTGACTGGTGGGTTAATCCCAAGGTTAAAAGAGGTGCCTGGAGACCCAATACTCTTTATCTTTGCAGATGCAAAAATGTAAGGGTGCAGAACATCAGGGTTCAGAATTCTCCCTGTTGGACAGTTCATCCCTATTATTGCGATAATCTTTCATTCCTTAATCTGTATATTTACAATCCTTCGGATTCTCCAAATACCGACGGACTTGATCCCGAGAGCTGCAAGGATGTTCTTGTGCTGGGAACAACCATCTCCGTGGGAGATGACTGCATGGCCATTAAGAGCGGAAAGTACTATATGAGCCTTAAGCATCACAAGGTAACGGACAATATCGTGATAAGGAACTGTAAATTTGAGCGGGGGCATGGCAGCGTTACAGTGGGAAGCGAAGTTGCAGGCGGAGTAAAAAATGTTAGAGTATCCCGCTGCATCTTTGACGGAACCGACAGGGGCCTTCGCATAAAGACCAGAAGAGGCCGCGGAAGCCGCTCTGTTCTGGATGATATTCTTTTTGAAAATATTGAAATGAATGGGGTTCATATGCCCTTTACAGTAAACATGTTCTATTTTTGCGATCCGGACGGACACAGCGATTACGTACAGAATCAGGAGCCGGCACCGGTTGATGAGATGACACCCACTATAGGCTCCATCACAGGAAGGAACATCAACTGCGTTGGTGCAAGTGCCTGCATCCTGTGCGCTTTCGGACTTCCTGAGAGACCCATAGAAAAGCTGTGCTTTGAAAATATTAAGGCCAACTTTTTACCGGAAGAAGAGCGCATTCCTGAGCGCCCTGTGATGATGGATAATTTTGATGAGATGAGTGGCAGAAGCGTTTTTGCCAAGAATGTGGACACACTGATTCTTAAGAATGTAGAAATAGAAGGAAGTGCTGACAGTGAGCCTGAGCTTGTAAATGTCAAAGCAAAGGAAATTGAGAACTGCAAATATGTGAAGTGATAATGTTCATCACATGAGATGAAAACTTATATATTCTTGAATTAGAGATTCAAGAATGTCATTGATTGCTAAATTATTAAAACGGGAGAAAGAAATATGTTGGAAATTAGAGTTGGCGGAAAAGACTGCGATTTTTCCAATATTTCCGAAGCTGTAAACGCTGTTCCCTACGCAGTGGAAGCTGTGATTTACATAGGCGAAGGTGTATACAGAGAAAAGATTTTTTCTGATAAAAAGAATATAGCTTTCATAGGTGAAGGCCCTGACAAAACTATCCTAGAGTACGATGACGGCGCTCTTAATATGATGGAGGATGGTACAAAAAGAGGAACCTTCAGGACTTATACTGCCTTTTTTGGCGGAGAGAAAACCGTGGTTAGAAACATGACTATAAGAAATACCGCGGGAAGTGGGAGAAAAGTGGGGCAGGCTCTTGCAGTCTATGCAGATGCGGCAGTGTGTTATTTTGAAAATGTAAGGCTACTGGGGCATCAGGATACCCTGTTTATGTCACCTCTTCCCATGGCAGAGCGGGAAAAGAAAGGCTTTATGGGGCCAAGAGTCCTCACTGAGAGGCTTCTGACAAGGCAGTACTACAAGAACTGCTATATTTCGGGAGATGTGGATTTTATTTTCGGCGGAGCTGATGCGGTTTTTGATGATTGCGATATTGTTGTAAATGACCGCTATAAGGATGGCTCCCTGACTTTAAAAGACGGTGAGAGGGCAATAAATGGATATGTTACGGCAGGCTGTGGACTTAAATCCGGTATAGGAATGATATTTAGAAGATGCAGCATAAAGGGAGAAGAGTCTTGCGCCAAAGGTTCTGTTTTTCTGGGACGCCCCTGGAGAGACGAGGCAAGAGCAGTTTTCCTTGATTGTATCATGGACGATACTATTGCTCAGGAGCGCTTTTCGGGATGGGGCAGCATCGAAAAGGCATATCCCGATACTTTTTACGGCGAATGGCGAACTGTAGACGGTGCCGGAAATAGCATTGACCTTAGCATGAAAAATCCATGGGTGCGGGTTATTGATAATGAAATGTATTTAGAAATAAATAAACAGGCAGAAGACATTATTAATATAGTAGAAACGGGATCACGTACATAAATGTTTTGACTTTTATCAATGGGAATATATTAATATGAAGAAAAGGAAATGGAACATTAGATTCAGGCTGGGTGTCTTATTACTGGCTTTGTTTGTATCCCTGGGTATTCTCTCAGCATGCGGGAAGCTGGTACAGACTCCAAAGGACAGTCTTACCGCAGAGGCAACCATTGACCTTATGCCTTCCAGGGAGGAGGCTGAAACAGAGTCGGACACAGATCCCCCTGTTGAATCTTTTAAGGAAACATCAACAGAGAAATCATTCACCGGGCAAGGGCAGAATAGTGGTTTAGATGAGGAGGGCACGTACACCTCCAAGGAGGACGTGGCAGACTACTTACATGAATTCGGCCATCTGCCGGATAACTTTATCACCAAGAAAGAGGCGAATAAGCTTGGCTGGAGCGGCGGATCTCTGGAACAATACGCCCCCGGGAAATGTATTGGCGGAGACTACTTCGGAAATTATGAAGGGCTACTCCCCACAAAGAAGGGGCGAAAATATTACGAGTGCGATATTGACACCCTGGGTAAAAAGAAAAGAGGAGCTAAGCGGATTATTTTTTCCAATGACGGACTTATTTATTATACAGGGGATCACTACGAATCCTATGAGCTTCTTTATGGGACGCCGTAAAGTAAATTGCTAAGTGTTGTTTAAGTAACAAAATATGTCATAGAAGAGTACAGCTGTTACTGTTCAGGCAGAACTGCGCACATGCTGCGCGGTTCGTGAAAAGTTATGACATGAGCCGTTTTCGGTAAAAGTGATATTGGTGCATGAGGAAATGGAATTGGAACAGGTTTTTTATATAGATTTAGCAAATGTATATAATAAAGAAGATTTTCAGAAGCTGCTTGCAGCAGAGCTTCCCCTTCCGGATTATTACGGAAGAAACCTCGATGCTTTAAATGACGTTCTGGGAGAATTTGGCAGAAGCTGGAACATAATTTTTTACAATTCCAAATTTGCTGCCTACAGGCTGGGTAAGTATTACGATGCTCTGCAGAGACTTTGCAGTGAAGCGTGTGAAGATGTGGACGGACTGAAGATCAGATTTTACCCATGAATCTATGATTAATAGGTCATTCCAAGGCGACCATATGGCAGGGCCTATTTGCACTTGTATCCCATTGTCACGAAATCAGCATTTACAGTGTTGCAGGAATAAATCAGGAGGGAATTGATGTGAGATACCCGGATTTTTTGAAGGACGGAGGAACAATTGGATTTGTTGCACCTTCATTTGGATGCACCTTTGAGCCCTATATAAGCAGATTTGAAAATGCGCAGAAGACTTTTAAGAAAATGGGTTATAAGCTGGATATTGGTCCTAACTGTGATAAGGCAGAGGGAATAGGAATCAGTAATAAACCCAAGGAGTGTGCCCGGGAAGTTAATTCATACTATGAAAGTGACAAGAATGATGTTCTTATGTCTGTGGGCGGCGGAGAGCTTATGTGCGAGGTTGTGCCCTATATTGACTTTGAGGCGGTTAAGGCGGCAAAACCAAAGTGGTACATGGGGTATTCCGATAATACAAATTTTGTTTTTCCCTCAGTTACTTTAGCGGACACAGCGGCAATTTATGCTCCCTGTGCCGGCGACTTTGGAATGGAAAAGTGGCATCCGGCGGTTTCTGATGCCTTCGACCTTATTACCGGCAAAAAGCTTTCTTTTGAAAATTACGACAGGTGGGAACTGGAACTTCCAGAGAATCCCGATAATCTGTGCAGTTACTATGTTACACAGCCTAATCGAATGAAGGTCTACATGGGGAAGGATGCTAATTCCGGGAATACTGAAGCGAGCCTCGAAAATGGAGTTATTGATGGCGAGAATATAAAGGAAGAAATAAAAATTAAGGGCCGTATTATCGGAGGCTGCCTTGACTGCCTTGTTAATCTTGTGGGAACTCCCTATGAAGATGCAAAAGGCTTTTCTTTAAAATACAAGGATGACGGAATCATCTGGTTCTTTGAAGCCTGTGACCTTAATGTATACAGCATCCGACGTGCTCTTTGGAATCTTCGCGAGGCAGGATGGCTTTCCTATGTAAAGGGATTTCTTATCGGCCGCCCCGGTATAGCTTTCGGAGAGGATATGTTCGGGCTGAACCAGTACAATGCTGTAACTGATATACTTGGAGCTTATGGTGTCCCTATCCTCATGGATCTGGACATCGGTCACCATCCACCAATGATACCGATTATCTGCGGCTCCATCGCAGAAGTCACCTTCGCAGAAAACCACCTAAAAATCTCCTATACCCTTGAGTAAAGGCTTAGTGCCTTGCCCGCAAGAGATAAAGAAATATATATGAAGTAAAAAATGTGCAGTTCCTGGACGAGGCTTAGAGTTCTGCCTGCAAGAGAGTAAAAATAAAATTTTATCGTACATAGAACAGACAAAGTGATATAAACATGGATACGCGAATCATTTGCACGAGTTAGCTAATTCATGAGTATGAAGAAAAAGAGAAGTTTTCCTTCTTTGGTTTCACTTTTTGGAAACCTAGGGAAACTTCTCTTTTTATTTATACCATGAATTGCAACGAGGAAACGTGAGCGTAGACATGTTTATATTACTGTGTCGTACGCGGAGGCATTTTACTCTCTGCGGAGCAACTCCGTATAGGCCAGAATCAGCGGCGCCACTCCCTTAGCCTCATTCTCAACAACGGGCTCTGAGAAATAATACTCCAGCGAACCATCACGGTGATTGTCTCCTCCAAGACCTGCCACCAGACAGATGCCTCCAAGCTTTGGAGTGCCGTCTTCATTGCGGGAAAGATACTTTTCAGTGATTCCGTCAAATGCCTTAATGGCAATATCCTCAAAGCGCTTTGGAATATAGCCAAGACGTACGCCCTTAAGAAGGCCATAGGCAATAAGTGCTGTACCGGAAGTCTCAAGATAGTTGCGCTCGTCATCCATTTTATCTATTACCTGATAAAACATTCCGCTCTCATCCTGAAATGGAATAAGGGCATTCGCCAGATTTTCAAGCATGGTCTGAAGATATCTGTATTCATAATACATGGACTCATCCATGGCCTCTGCAGTATCTACCAGAGCAACGGTAAACCAGCCAAGAGCTCTTAACCAGAAATTAGGGCTGCATCCGGTCTCCTTATCAGCCCAGTACATTTCACGGCTTTCGTCGTAGCCGTGATAATATAGTCCGGTCTTTGCATCCTTCATAAGAGCTTCTACATTTTTGAACTGTTTGAAGGAGTCAAGGCAACCGCTCATTTTGTTGAAGCGTCTTTCATATTCCATATAAAAAGGCTGTGCCATATACATGCCATCAAGCCACACCTGATAAGGATAGATGTTCTTGTGCCAGAAATTGCCGGCCTTGGTTCTTGGCATTGTGTCAAGCTGGGCTCTTACGGTATCCATAGCCTTTCTGTATTTCTCTTTCCCGGTGAGCTCATAGAGTTTGAAAAGATTCTTGGAAGGGTTGATATTATCAAGATTATATTCCGCTGTGCTGTATGTCTTGATTGAACCGTCTTCCTGAACAAACCAGCCCACGAAGCTATCGGCAAAATCCAGATATTTCCTGTCGCCTGTCATTTCATGCAGTGAGAGAATTGCTGTGATCATACAGCCATCGATGTAGTTCCATTTGTTGGGCTTTCCGCTGAGAACATTCTCGATGTTCCACATGGGGTGTTCTGCGTCGGATTTATCAATGAGATAATCGACGTATTCTCCGAGTAACTTGAAGGTTTCTTCTCTTGTCATGTGTTTCTCCCTAATCCTGTGGAAATGACTTGCTTCAATAAATAGTCATTTCAATTAATAAATTACAAATGTAAGTGTTTACATTTTATCATAGTATTACTTTTTTACCAACAGTTTTTTGCCCGATTATAATCCTTCGCGCAATTGACTTATATGGCGGCAGATAGTAAGATGTTGAAGTAAAAAAACTGATTTTTTAAGGAAAAAAATATGGCGAAAAAAACTGATAAATATGTAGATATCACAGACAAAATGCTCAAATTCATAGATGAGAGCCCCACATGTTTTCATGTGGTCGCCAATCTGAAGAAGGAGCTTTTGAAAAACGGATATACAGAGCTTGATGAGAAAAAAGAGTGGGAGCTTTTGGCAGGCAAAGAAGGCAAATACTTTGTTACCAGAAACGACTCATCAATTATTTCTTTCAGAATTCCCCAAAAGGATTTCAAGGGCTTTTACATGGTGGCAAGCCACAGCGATTCACCTTCCTTTAAGATAAAGGAGAATCCTGAGATGGAGGCAGCCGGTGCCTATGTGAAATTAAACGTTGAGAAATACGGTGGTATGCTCTGTGCCCAGTGGTTTGACAGACCTTTATCCGTGGCGGGCAGGGTAATGCTAAGGAGTAAAGATGGCACGGTCGAAACAAGACTTGTGAACATAGACAGAGATCTTGTCATGATGCCGGCTCTTGCTATTCACATGAATCGTGAAGCCAATGAAGGATATAAGTACAATGCCCAGACCGATATGCTTCCGGTTTTTGGAGATGCGGATTCCAAGGACAGCTTTTTTGACCTGGTTGCAGAGAATGCGAAGGCAAAGAAGGATGATATAATCGGACACGATCTTTTCCTATACAATAGGGTAAAACCAACTGTCTGGGGAGCGGGCAATGAGTATATTGCCAGCTCAAGGCTTGACGATCAGGAGTGCGTTTATACTACTTTCTGCGGCTTTTTAAATGCTGCTGATTCAGAGAATGTAGCGGTTCACTGCGTGTTTGACAACGAAGAAGTGGGAAGCGGGACCAAGCAGGGAGCAGCTTCCACTTTCTTAAGGGATACCCTTACCAGGATAAATGAATGCCTTGGAAGGACCAACCAGCAGTATCTTGTTGCTCTTGCAAACAGCTTTATGATCTCTGCCGATAATGCCCACGCTGTTCATCCGAACCATGTGGATAAGGCAGACCCTGTGAACAGACCTGTTATTAACAAGGGGATTGTGATCAAATACAATGCCAATCAGAAGTACACCACGGATGCGGTTTCCGCTGCGACATTCAAGCTTATCTGTGAGAGGGCGCAGGTACCATATCAGACTTTTACCAACCGCTCGGATATGGCCGGAGGATCTACACTGGGGAATATTTCCACAACGCAGGTTGCGGTAAATACTGTTGATATAGGACTTGCACAGCTTGCCATGCACTCTCCCTATGAGTCGGCAGGAGGCAAGGATCCGGAATATCTGGCAAAGGCAACGCAGGCATTTTATGAGTTTTAATATCTATATGATGTATTTTAGGAGGAAGTAATGGGATTTTTTGATTTATTTGGAGGGAAAAAAGCTGCTGAGGAAGCCGAAGCTGCCAAAGAGCAGGGGCTAGCGCAGCAGAAGGAAAAGGAAATGCAGTCTGCCATGGACGCTCATGCGGACCTGGAGTGGCCGGGCTTTCCGAGACTTAATCCTGTAAATGTCAGCTCCGGGGAAGCTGTGGAAATGCAGGAGACTGTTACACCTGAGAGGAAAAATGAGATCGGAGATATGATCTATGATGATGATATCCCGGCGGAGACCTTGAGATTTTTGTCCAACCAGGAGCTTTTATTTCTTTTGACAACTTTGGAGGTATTTCACAAGAGTGCACCCCTTCCGGGCTTTGAGAAGAACCACAGAAAGGTTTACAACGAGATTCTCGGAAGAGTCAGAGACTCGGAGATACTCTACGTACTATATGATGTCACAACAGGCTATCCTTTTATTGATCACGGCTTTGCCAATGTTTATTTTGAGAAGGAAATCGCTGATACTGCAGCAAGACTTTACTTTAATCAGTTTAGAAAGGTTGTGGCAAGAGAAATCAGGGTTGAGAATCCTGACGACACTTCCACTGTAAAGAGAGGCTTTTTTGATTATCTCTACTATATTGGCGTGGAGAATCTGTTTGTGGACAACGGTGCTTACAGGGCCAGATTTAAGAGAAACGAGATAGTTGCAGCACCCGGGGACTGGACCGGAGCTGATGATAAAAAGAGTCCAATCAATCCTGCTCTTAATTTTGCCATGCTGGATTTCCTTGAGGAGCTTCGCTGGCCCGTCAAGTATGAGAAGAGGGATGACATAGTAAGAGCCAAAGAGATGAGAATGCTTTCCCTTATCAGAAACAGCAGATTCATTATTCCCATGCAGCACGAAGGCCCGGTTGAGGTTCTGGAAGATGGAATGATGAAGTTCAATAAGGACACCAAGTTTAAATTCCTGGTTATCAAAACCAAGGATGACAAGCAGTTCCTTCCCGTTTATACCGATGCCATCGAGTTTGCAAAAAAGCTCCATGGCTCTGAGTGGAATGCTGCTGTATTCACATATCAGGATATCCTGAAATTCGTACAGGACAAGGAAGGCATCACCATCAATCCCGATGGACAGAGTGTTGTTCTTCCCAAGGAAAGGATGATGATGCTGGAGGTGGCAGGCATCCGCGCAGATGGAATGAAGGGCATTGTGAAAAATGCCCCGGCTTCTTCCAATGCCAATAGTGAGGACGCAGCAGTTCAGAAGGCTCTCAATCAGGCTATGGCCCGTATGAATGATAAGAAAGAGTAATGGTATAAATCGCTTGTTTGTTAACGGATATTAGTCTAAAATAAGATTAGACTAATGTCCGTTTTTTATGTTGGTCGGTGGGTCTACAGGTGGTGATGAATAGATAGGAGCTAAACTATGTTAGACAGATTACTGGGTAAATATATGGTGGAGAAAGGAATCCTAACCAGGGACCAGCTGAGGCAGGTATACCATTTGCATGAGAATAACAGGGCCAAACTTGGCGTTATAGCTGTTTCGGAAAAGTTGATGTCCATTGCTCAGGCTGAGCAGGTAAATGCTCTCCAGGCCACTGTAGATAAGCGCTTTGGTGACATCGCCATAGACAAGGGATATCTCACTGAAAGCCAGGTGGGAAGACTTCTGGAATTACAAGGGAACAGTTATCTTACTTTTGTACAGGGGATCATTGATCTGGGATTTCTTTCTATGGAGCGAATTGTAAGCATAGAAGAGGATTTTCGCAGAGAACAGGGTTTTGCTGAAATGGATATGAACAATCTCAAAGAAGGAGATGTGGAAAAAATAGTCCCTGCCTTTATTGATTCCGATAATGCCGGATTAAAGAAGATGTTCGCCATGGGAATAAAGAATATGTATCGACTGGTGGACAACCATTTATATATCGGGAAGGCCTATACAGTTACCACTATCAGGGATGAAATGCTGGGATACCAGAAATTCCACGGAGATGAAAACGCCACGGTAGCTATTCTGGGAAAAGAAGACGATATTCAGAAGATGGCCATAGCTTACACAAAAGAAGAATTCATCGAAACCGAGGAAGATGCCCTTGATGCCGTATGTGAGCTTATAAACTGTGTTAACGGATTGTATGCATCGGAAAGAAGCCGGGATAACGTAAAGATTGAACTGGAGTCGCCGGTGTTCAGGACCTCCTTCAGTGAGGTTTCAGGTTCTGAGATTATGGTAATGCCCGTGTATATCAGCGGGGGGATGGTCAAGTATCTGATAGCTATTTCGACAGATATATCACTTAACTGATAAAAACTTTTGGGTTGAATCGGAGGGGCAAAAATGAAGAGCGTACTGATAGTAGACGACTCAAGAATATCGCGCAGGTTTTTGAAGGATATACTTGAAAGAGCAGGATATGAAGTTATTGGCGAAGCAATAAATGGGCAGGATGGATATGATCAGTATGTTAAGTACCATCCGGATATCGTGACAATGGATATCACCATGCCTGAGGTGGATGGTATTGAGTGCCTGAAAATGATAAAAAAAGATAATGCTGACGCAAAGGTCATTATGGTGACTGCGGCCGGACAGAAGGACAAGATGTTGGAGGCACTGAAATTCGGAGCGGCAGAATTTATTACAAAGCCATTTTTGGAAGAGAGTGTTATAGATGCTCTTAAGCATCTGTAAGGCTTTTGATTAGTTATTGGCATGAAACAGGTCAGTAACGGTGTCGGGGACAGGATATCAAGTCTCCGGCATTTTTGTTTACCGGAGGAAATAATAATGAACAGGAAAGTACTAATTACCGGGGCTTCCAGGGGAATCGGGCGCAGCATTGCAGCTTCTTTTGCCAAGGAGAAGGATGAGCTTTTTTTAACCTGCAAAAATAATATAGAAGCTCTGAACTCTTTTTCCCGGGAACTGATGGAGGAATATGGTATAAACGTAAAATGCTTTCAATGTGACGCCGGAGATTATGCTTCTGTGAAAGAGATGTTTGAAAGTATTCCGGACCTGGATATAGTGGTAAATAACGCAGGAGTTGCATGGATAGGGCTTCTGACCGATATGGAAGAAGGGGATTGGAGGAATCTGATGGCCACAAATCTTGATTCTCTTTTTTATACTTCCAAATTTGCCGTACCTCTCATGGTAAAAAAGCACAGTGGAAGAATAATTAATATATCTTCGGTCTGGGGAGCTGTGGGTGCCTCCTGTGAGGTGGCATATTCGGCGTCAAAAGGCGCTGTGAATTCTTTTACCAGAGCCTTGGCAAAAGAACTGGCTCCCAGCGGAATACAGGTGAATGCAATTTCCTGCGGCGTGATAGATACCGATATGAACAGAAAGCATCTGACAAAGGAAGATCTTGAACAGCTTAAGACGGAAATTCCCATGGACCGGCTTGGAAGCGCTGACGAAGTTGCCAAACTGGCAGTTAGCATCGCAGATGCCCCCGATTACATGACAGGGCAGATAATTACCCTTGACGGAGGATGGATTTAAGTTAAAAAAATGCTTTACAAAGTAAAAAGATATGTTATTATATAAATGAATTGCACACAATCTAATTTTGCTTTAATAAGGAGGTTCATATGTACGATTTAATAATTATTGGTTCGGGTCCTGCCGGTTTGTCTGCTGCTGTATATGCTAAAAGAGCAGGTTTGAATATGATAGTGATAGAGAAAAATCCTGTCAGTGGAGGTCAGATCATTGATACCTATGAGGTGGATAATTACCTGGGAATTCCGGGAGTCAACGGTTTTGACCTGGGGATGAAGTTCAGGGAACATGCCGATAAGCTTGGAGCAGAATTCATCAACGAGACTGTTACGGATGTGGAGTGCGTTTTTGAAGGCTCAGAGACCATGGCACCGGTATATAAGATAAAGACAGAAGAGAATGAGTACGAGACTCACACTATTATAATAGCGACAGGTGCTCACCATTCCAAGCTGGGAATTCCCGGCGAGGAGGAATTTATAGGAAAGGGCGTATCCTACTGCGCTACCTGCGATGGGGCTTTTTACAGAGGAAAAGTTACAGCTGTTAACGGTGGCGGAGATGTGGCTGTGGAGGATGCTATTTTTCTTTCCCGATTCTGCAGCAAGGTATATCTTATCCATAGAAGAGACGAACTTCGTGCCACCAAGATCCTCCAGGAGGAACTGTTTGGGCTGGAGAACGTGGAAGTGATCTGGGACAGTGTCGTAAAAGAGATAAAAGGCGAGGACAAGGTAACACATCTCAAGGTGGAAAACGTTAAGAACAAAGAAATAAATGATGTAAGTGTCGATGGAATTTTCGTTGCCATTGGTATAAATCCCAGTACAGATATATTCGCAGATTTGGTAAAGTGTGATGAAAAAGGTTATGTAATTGCGAATGAAAATGGTGTGACCTCAACATCTGGTATTTTCGTTGCCGGCGATTCCAGACAAAAAAGACTTCGTCAAATTGTTACAGCCGTTGCAGACGGCGCAAATGCTGTAACATCTGTACAGGACTTTTTCGTAGGAAAAGAAAAATAAATTTATAATTTTTTCATAAAAGAAACTATATATAGTGTAGCCAGTATCGAAGAAATGGCTATTTTATCGGATTTTCGTTATTCCTTAAATTATTTTAGCTTGACAAAACGAATCTCATAGTTTATATTTTTTTAAGATGTAACAAAAATCGTAACAAATTCCGTAACATTTAGGAGGTTCGTTTTGAGAAAAGCTACTATGCGGCTCATGGCTTTTACAGCAACAGCTGCGATAACTTTTTCAAGCTTGAATATAGACGCCTTTGCTGCATCCAAAGATAAAGTGTCAAGTGTAATGCCTCAGGCAGGTATCACTTATGCACTTGGGAATAATCAGGTTTCACTTTCCAATCTGCAGCAGTCAGTAGAACTTGAAAAATCAGATAATACTGCAAGTAAGTCTTCATCAGACGGTATAGATTCATCAAATACTGTCACAGATGTAACACCACTTGCTTCTACTATTACAGATAATATCCTTTCCGATATACAGAACGCCACAGGCGCAGTTATTAAGAAGAGAGCAGACAGCGCTGCTGAAGCTGCTTCCAAGACTCCCGAGGAAGAAGAGGAAGAGATGTTCAGATCTTTGGTAATCGCTCAGGTTACCAACTATATAAATGTCAGAAGTCTTCCCAGTGAAGAGGGCGAAGTTGTAGGAAAGCTCTATGATAAGTCCGTTGGTACTTACATTGAGGAGCAGGACGGCTGGTACAAGATAAAATCCGGTTCTGTGGAAGGATATGTTAAGGCAGAGTTCTGTGTGACAGGTGATGATGCCGTTGAACTTGCCAAGAAGGTTGGAACCAGAATTGCTACTGTTACCACAACTACTCTTAAGGTTAGAAACGGTGCAGGACTTGATGCAGAGGTTATCGGTCTTGTTCCCATCGAGGACGAACTGGTAGTTGAGGAAGAGCTTGACGGATGGGTTAAGGTAAGCATAGAGGAAGGTGACGGATATGTTTCCACCGACTATGTAACTCTTTCAACAGAATTCGTTAAGGCTGAGTCCAAGGCAGAAGAGGAAGCTCGTCTTGCCAAGGAAAGAGCTGCAAGAGAGGCTGCTACAAAGGCTGCTAAGTCAAGTACATCCAAATCTTCTTCAAGCTCAAACTATAATTCAGCAAGCTCATATACTACAGAATCAAGCTCCATCGGATCTGCAGTTGCTCAGTTTGCTCTTCAGTTTGTAGGTAACCCTTATGTATATGGTGGAACCAGTCTTACAAATGGTGCTGATTGCTCAGGATTTGTTATGAGCGTTTACAATAACTTTGGTGTAAGTCTTCCTCATAGCTCAGGTGCAGACAGAAGCGTTGGTGCAGCAGTTGACGGACTTGCCAATGCACAGCCGGGAGATATCATCTGCTATTCAGGTCACGTAGCTATTTACATCGGCGGCGGACAGATTGTTCACGCATCAACAGCCAAGACAGGTATCAAGGTTTCAAACGCTGATTATCGTACAGTTCTTGCAGTAAGAAGAATCTTCTGATGCATGCTTGAAATGAATAATGATTCCAGGCCGGTATGGGATTTATCCCATACCGGTTTTTTTTTTTTTCTCAAAACCTCCGCCGGATTCCTTTGGTAAAAGTGCATACATATTTTTCAATTTTTGCGATGACTGAAATTAAATTTGGGAATCATTTCTCCGTTATGCACATAATTTCAAAAGTCAACATAGTTTTTATATTTTTATTTTATAAAAATTTTAAAAGTTATCCACAATCCACATGAAGAGAATGGCTATTTTACGACTTATACACGAAGTTATCCACATTGTCCACAAAATGGTGGATACAAAAACGAGTTTTACACAATGGAAAACGATTGTTTTTTATTGTGCAATATAGACAAAAACATCTATTTAATAAAAAGATAATCTTTCAAATTGTATCAATAAATTGCATATATTGTTTGTTCAATGGTATAATAGCGTATAGACAAAAAAGGCATGGCCGGTACAATTGTCTTAAATATTTGCTGAGGATGATTATTTTTCTGATAACATCCAATGCGTAGCAAAGGGGATGATTGCATGAAATTTACTATCGTAGGAAAGAATATTGATGTAACACCTGGACTTTATTCAGCGGTTGAGGACAAGATTGGCAAGCTGGAGAAATACTTTACTCCGGATACCAATGTAAATGTTACTCTTAATGTGGACAAGGAGAGACATAAGATTGAGGTCACCATTCCCGTAAAAGGTAAGATTATTCGTGCAGAGCAGGTCAGCAACGATATGTATGCATCGATTGATCTGGTAGAGGAGGTTATTGAGAGACAGCTCAAGAAATATAAGAGCAAACTTGTTGACAAGCAGCAGGCTGAGGCCAGCAATTTCAAGAAAGAATATATTGAGACCGATTATATGGATGACGAAGACATCCGAATCGAGAGAATGAAGAAGTTTGATCCCAAGCCCATGTATGCTGAGGATGCCTGTGTGCAGATGGAGCTTCTTGGACATAATTTCTTTGTATTCGTTAACGCAGAAACCGATCAGGTTAATGTGGTCTACAAGAGAAAAGGAAATACTTACGGTCTTATAGAACCGGAAATCTAAGTGATTAGCGAGTGTTTCAATTTGATAAAATGTGTTTTTTTGAAATGACAGTATCTCCAGAAAGATACTGTCATTTTTTTAACAATAAATTGTTAAATATGTGTCAATTTATAGATTTTTTATAAAATTATATCGGTGCTTCGTTTGTTTTTGTTGCATTTGAACAAGGTCTATGCTACAATTATTCTGTTCTGATAAAAATTTATCAATCTGAGATTCTTCAGCAGGACCACAGCGATTTTGCTGGATTATCCCCAGAAAACAAGATGGAGGGAATTAGTTTATGGCACAAAAGGTAGTTATAGCAGGCGCATGCAGAACAGCTATTGGTAAGATGGGTGGAGCTCTCAGCAATACTCCTGCAGCAGAACTTGGTTCAATTGTAATCAAAGAGGCACTTAACAGAGCAGGTGTTAAGCCTGAGATGGTTGATGAAGTCCTTATGGGATGCGTTATCCAGGCAGGTCTTGGTCAGAATGTTGCCAGACAGGCTTCTATCAAGGCAGGTGTCCCTATTGAGACTCCTGCAGTAACTCTTAATGTAGTTTGCGGATCTGGCCTTAACTGTGTCAATATGGCAGCTGACCTTATCAAGGCAGGCGAAGCTGATATAGTAGTAGCTGGTGGTATGGAGAACATGTCAATGGCTCCTTACGCACTTCCAAATGCACGTTTCGGATATCGTATGAACAACGGAACAGTTGTAGATACCATGGTAAACGATGCTCTTACAGATGCATTCAATCACTATCACATGATGATCACAGCAGAGAATATCTGCGATAGATGGAACCTTACAAGAGAGGAACTCGATGAGTTCTCAGCTAATTCTCAGCAGAAGTGCGAGAAGGCTATGGCAGAGGGCA
>JAEEGL010112865.1_pt1 | contig 36858 bp, 20 predicted proteins | sample 9134231 | NCBI WGS metagenome assembly JAEEGL01 (sample SAMN16246548, study PRJNA631951) | gut metagenome | biome: gut microbiome; feature: rumen; material: fiber-attached | host: Bos | place: Iran: Karaj | collected 2018-10 | reverse complement strand
GGCCGCTAGCGCCAAAAAATCTTTGTAACTGCGGGATTTGTGTAACGCGTTTGACATCATTCTGGGCTCTACCACCAAAAAATCTTTGGATTTACGGGATTTGTGTAACGCGTTTGACATCATTCTGAGCGCTACCGCAAAAAATCTTTGGAACTACGGGATTTGTGTAACGCGTTTGACATTATTCTGGGCGCTACCGCAAAAAAATCTTTGGAACTACGGGATTTGTGTAACGCGTTTGACATCATTCTGAGCGCTACCGCCAAAAAATCTTTGGATTAACGGGATTTGTGTAACGCGTTTGGCATCATTCTGGGCGCTACCGCTAAAAAATCTTTGGAACTGCGGGATTTGTGTAACGCGTTTGACAGCTTTTGAGCGCTACCACTAAAAAATCTTTGGATTTACGGGATTTGTGTAACGCGTTTGACATTATTCTGGGCGCTACCGCCAAAAAAACTTCGAGCTAAGGAATTTGTGTAACGCCTATTTCCGGCGTTCGATATCAATAGCCCCCGATTGGAGCCTTTGGCGACTATCGGGGGAACAAGACGTATCTTTCCACCTTTTCAAATCTTTAAAAGCAAATGTGGTGTAACCGGAGATCGTCTGGAAATTGCGCTAGGGGTGATAGATCGTGGGGGTGACATCTTTTTCCCACACATTATCTGTCGTATGATGGAACTGTATTTGCCTGAGGTATGTCTGATGATGTGGTACATCCGTATGTGTGAACACTTTTTTAATCCCAAGCGATTTTAAAAATGGGCTTTCTGAACCAAAGAAATAGCGGCCAATCTGGCAGTCACGGTATTTCACACCAACAAAATCCAAATCCACACGCAGTCTGTCATCATCAGTCCTTGTAAAAGCCAATAATCCTGCTACTTCATTGTTGCACAGGTAATAATATTGCTTGTCTGCATGACTGAAACCAAAATCCGGACTTAATTCCGCGAGCTCGTCATGATGCTTGTCCATATACCACTTATAGTAGATAGAATCCGGCTCTGCCTCAACAAGTTCAAAGCTGGTTTGAACATGTGAAAGCCGATAAAGCTGGACGATATCAATAATCACCGCCCCGACATTCATCAGCGCGGTCGGATATGATTTTGTTATCAACGCAAAAATGATAAAGCCGATCCCGCCAATCATGTTGATTGTCCACAGTTTTTTTACGCTTGTACGCGTAAGAGAAAAAATGACAGTCAACGACGCCAGGTAACCAAATACCTCAACAACAGTACTCCACTCCATCTCTTTGAATAACCTGACCCAGTGGGATCTTCGTACGCTGAGTCAAAAAAAGTTAATGAGACACGACAGGTGATCTCATAAGACCTCAGGTGAGCGCCTTGTCGGGTGTGGTTAAATATCCCACCCAAAGCATAAGTCAAGTTTTTTAGGCTATCTTAAACCAGTTCGGGAAGTACAGGCTTATAGCTTGTGGCTTATAGCTTGTAGTTGTCTAAGGCGCACTTTAAGCCATAAGCTATAAGCTAAAAGCCGTGAAGCAAGCCACTCTGCATTTTCATATTCACAGTCGTTAAACCGTGCAAAAACAAATTATTCATCAGGCGAAGGCTGCGCTGCTGGCGCACTTTGTTCAATTTCCTGCGGATAGCTGTATCGATGCATCAGGGAAACAAAGCGTTCGTAAGCAATTAACAGGCGTCTGACAATGACTTCGAAACGCATGCGTGAATCCGTTCCCATTCGTTCGAGATCGATTTCAAAAACAATGCTGTGTGGTTTAAATGTCAACGAAATTTTACCCAATGCACTGAGCTGCTCCAGACAACCGGTTACGCCGCGTTGTTTTAAGAATACGTGCCATGGAGTGACGTGATCAATGCCTTCTGTGGCGTCGATATATTTTCGCAAATTGCCGTGGAGCTTGAGTTTTCGATAGCCCAGGCGAACAAATCGCTCCCAGTTTGTCAACGAAAATAGTCTGACATCAAGGAGACATGGTTCTTCTGGGGTAACCGCAATCCGGCTGGTTGCATTTGCCTGCCAGTGATCGAGTTTAATTTCCATATTATGGAACGTCACCAGCTGGACATTCTGTATTTTGTTATCAGCTGATAAAATTGAGGGATTGTTATGACATTTCTGGCAGCAATACCCTATTTCAGCATCGTACAAATCGTCCAAATTTGAGACTATTGCGCCACAATCGCAACAGACAACGCCAATATCATCCAGTGGTGACTGCGCAAGAATACCGGAAACCGCACGTTCTGCCCGCATTTGATTATGAAAAACGAGCGCATATTGTGTTCCGTCCATGAAACATGAATAACAGCGCGGACAGATATGGATATCAATGCATAGACCAGATTCGTACTGAAGCGTATAGAGTTTAAACGGCGTTTGGCAATGTGGGCATTCCAAAGCAATGGGTGCAGTAAATGCCGAACGGACCAATTTCTCACATTCCAGGCCGAGATAAGACAGTGCTTCCAAAGCTGGCATCCAGACACCATGGCACTCAGAGCAAAGATAAGCTCTTAGTGGTGACTGAATCTCAGAATTGAGAATTACCGTATCTAAATGACCATGTAATCTTGGGCACAGCATTGATCGACCACACTACCCTATCTTTGCAACGGTTTTACCGGGGCTGCAGAGTTCAATTCCATCTGGTTTGTTCATACAGCCCTTTAAAAACGCCTTAAGTCACGTATGAGGGATAAAGCCTAGAACACAGGTTTGGTTATCAGCTCTGTGATGAAGCTCAGATCAAAAAACATTGATGCAATGACTGCAGCCAGTGCCAATAAAATCAGGACAATCGCGACAATCAACAGCCAGCGGAAACCTGATGAACGCGTTGGCGTCTGTGGTGGCGCTTGAGGTATTGAGGCGTGTGCAGGCTCTTCCTCGTCGTTCGGAATATTCATACAGGCAACGGAAATCGGGAAATCACCTGATGTTTCGATTTCCGGCGGGGATGCCGGGAATGCTTCAGCATTTTTGAGAAGCTGTTTAACCTTATCTGCCGAGATGCTTTTGGTTGCATTATCGTCCGTATCTGAGATTTCTGCCTCGGAATCGGGGACTTTGCCTGAGAGAATGAGTTTTTGAACGGCATCGCGGGAGATGCTCACAGTGGCATTGTCTTCTGGATTATTCGATGTTTCGTTAGATTTGGAACTTTCAGATTCGTCCTTCTCTATCGTTTTCGGTAATGCCTTGGCCAGTTCATCAACTGGTATGCTGACGGTTTCGCTGTTGTAGGCTTTTACGGATGGCACAGAAACCGCTGGAACGGCATCTAGCGACTTTGGTGTCGAAGCTTCCGATCGCTGTATGGCATTGAGGGATTTGGATGATGGAATCGGTTCACGAACTGCAGCACTGTCTATCTTGAGGTTCATAGAGCTCGATGCAGTTTTGGGTTCTTTTGGACTGACAGCAGGCTTCGGTTCTGCAACTTCCTTAACCGCTTCAGACGCTGGTGAACTGAGCTTTGCAGAAAAAGAACTGTTGGCATCGGATGGGCTATTATCTGGTGCAGCCTGTGCAGATTGTGCTGCTTCGAGCAATTCAAACAGACTAACACTTTGCGTTCTGTCAGATAATCCAGCTTCCTGCCCATCTTCGCCTTCAGACAAACCGAGATCCAAATCTGGCATTTCGAGATTATCCCAGGCATCCGACGCCATATCTCCGACGCTGTCTTCCGGATTAATCATGTGTTCGCCTAAAACCAGCGTGTTGATTTCATCATCCTGAAAATCATCCTGTGCAGGTTGCGTAGCATCACTAATCACATCTGCTGTATAGCCGCATTCGGATACCTTACGGCGTAAAGCCTGAGCATCTCTCAGACTCATACCTGACGCAACAACAAGGTTGTCGTTGGCATCTGTCTGCAGTGGCAAAATGATGGGTAATTGATAATGAAGCGCTTTTTCTTCGAATTCCTCGATACGAGATTTCGAAAAACTCGCAGCCGGTAAAATGACCGAGAACTTTGCTTCGTGCGCCATTGCGTATTCCTTATCTCAATAAATTCAGTGGATTCTGATCTTTACAATTCCACCATCTGCACTTCAACATACGCAGGTATCAGGTGCGTACTCGTACAGTACTCTTCTACCATATTGTCACAAGATATGACATGTCAAAAGTTGGATGTTTCATATCAATCTGTGATAAAAAAAACGCTGCCTTTCGTCTGACGTGAATAACGTGATGAAATCAGGCGTTTTAAAGCGTTACGAACAGAGCATCTCCGGACGTTCTGTTCTCGTGTAAACAACGACTTTTGTCGGAGACAGATAATTTAAGTGGTATTCGGTGGAAACGTCGTCAGAAAATAAACCGAAATCTCGAGCAACAGCTTTTGTCGAATATTTCGGACAGGGAGCCATCAATAAATGGGAAGGATTCTCGCGTTTTGTCCACCTGTTTGTTCAAATGCTCGCAGCGACTATCAGGCCTCCGTATCGTTTTAAGCAACTGCTGCTTTCGATGGAATTCGTTGGCTTTGGCTCGCTGCTCATCATCCTGCTTTCCGGCTTCTTTTCCGGCGCCATACTCGCCTACGAATGCGCCTATGCATTTGGCTTGTTTGGAGCCGATGCGCTGACAGGGTCAACCGTAGCACTGGCGCTGTGTCGCGAACTCGGTCCGGCGCTTTCTGCAATTATGGTCGCAGGTCGGGCTTCTTCAGGTATGGCAACAGTTATCGGTACCATGCGCGTCACCGAACAAATCGACGCCATGAAAACGATGGCTGTCGATCCCGTTCAATACCTCATTGTTCCCAGGGTCTGGGCAAGTGTCATCATGATGCCCATCCTGTGTGCTATCTTCGATTTCGTTGGTATTGTTGCCGCTTATGTCGTAGGCATCGGATTTTCAGGCATTGAATTCGGCGCTTTCGATTCAATGATCGACAATTTGCTCCATCCTTATGATGTCATTGGCGGTTTGATTAAAGCCGCTGTATTTGGACTTATCCTAAGTTTTATTGGGTGCTATAAAGGCTATTTTGCCAGCGGCGGCGCCAAAGGGGTCGGCGAAGCAACTACCGATTCTGTCGTTTACGCTTCTGTTACTGTGCTCATCATCGACTATTTCCTGTCTATGATGATTTGGTAAGTGTGATTCTCTTTATTCTATGCAGAAACTCTCTACACCATTTAAAGTCGGGATCGTCGTTATTCTCGGCATCGTCATGACTGTCGTAATGGTTTTGCGATTTACTTCTGATTGGGGCCAGGACGACGGAACTGTCACTTTGCATGCCTATTTTGATGACGCCACAGGTCTTGCCCCAAGATCGCTCGTTAAAGTCGCCGGCATTCAGGTCGGCGAGGTGACTGACATCCAACTGGAAGGAACCCGCGCACTCGTCACGTTCAAGGTTCTCAAGTCCATGCCGATTTATGAGGGTGTGCCTCAGGCCGACGACTATATGAAAAACGGCGGCACCATCACCAAAAAACTCTCCGGAATCCTTGGCGATTACCATCTTCAGCTCACGCCAGGTATTGAAGGCCGCGTGCTCACAGACGGCGATGAACTTAAAAATGTCGTACAAACCGGCGGTACCGAAGCCCTCCTCAACGATGCCGGCAAAATTCTAAAAGATGTATCCGAAGTCACCAACACGCTTTCCACCGTTTTCGGCGGCCCCGAGGGCGAACAAAATATCAAGGAAATTCTCGAAAATCTCAATGCGACAACCGAAAGCCTCAAACAAATTACAAACGAAAATACCGAGAAGATCAGCGCCATTATTAATTATGTCGAACTGATAACCAAAAATGGCGCAACCCTGCTTGAAACCGGAAACGATAAACTGCCTCAGCTCGTCGACGATCTTTCTGAACTCGTCGCTGATTTGCAATCTACCATCGATTCTGTCAAATCCGGCGTCGGAGATACGCTCGACACCACAAAAGATGGTATCTCACAACTGCGAGAATCCATTGATAAACTGGACCACACGCTCGAAAGCATTCAGCATATCGCCCAAAACGTCGAAAACGGCGAAGGTACTGTCGGAAAATTGTTAAAAGACGACGGCATCGCAAATGAAGCACAGTCCCTGCTCACCGAAACCAGAGCGCTCATCAAACAGGGCACAGAAACTGTCGAAAGCGCCAATTCCCTCATCAAGCCGATCTCTGATCTCGACGTCGATATCTCGCTGCGCGGCGATTACCTCATCAGTTCCAACGCCTTTCGCGTCGATTTCGGCGTCCGCCTCATCCCAAATCCTAGCAAATTCTACCAGCTCGGCATCGTTTTCGATCCTCACGGCAATACCACCACAAAATCCGTCATGACCGATTCGTCCGTCTCCGGCCCCGTTTATGAAACCATCACTACAAACGAAGATACCGTCAAATTCAGCCTCCAGTACGGCGTCAGATGGCGTTGGTTTGCCGGTCGATTCGGCATTATCGAGAATACTGGCGGACTCGGCGGCGACGTGATGCTCTTTGACGACGATCTCCAGGCCAAATTCGACCTCTTCGCCTTCAACGATAACAAGTATCCACGCCTGCGAGGTACCATGCTGCTCTACTTCTCCCTCTTCCTGCCCTGGGAGTGGGGAAAAACGTTCTACATTTCCGCAGGTTTCGACGATCCCATCAATACAAATCTCTTCGACTATTTCGTCGGCCTCGGCTTCCGGTTTACAGACAACGATATCAAAAGCATGATGTCGATTATTCCTAAACCATAAAAAATACGAAAATTTCGTAAGTTTGTTTGTAAAATAAAATCGTTAGCTCGTTTCTTACAACGTTATTTTCGTTTTTTGCTCGGCTATGCGTTGACACGCATACGCCTCGCCGTGATGGCTATGCTGCCGCATACGCCATCACCCGCTAAAACAGATGGTTGATGCCTAAAAACAAAAAAATCCCGCATTCCGAAATCTTCCGGAACACGGGATCTTATCCAATCATCCTTACCCTTATTGGGCGTTTAGCTTTTTTTCGAGCTCATAAATGCGCTCTTTGGCTTTAAGTTTTAATTTCTTGCATTCTTTTTGGGCAACCTGATCTTCGGGGGAAAGCCAGACCTGATTCTCAAATTCCGTCACCTTGCTGTCCAATGCAGCATGTTCTTTTTTAAGTCTGTCGATTTCTGCAACGATCTCTTCTCGCGTCATTTCGCTCATTTTTTTTCCTTTTCACAGAGAGCCAAAAAACGTCATTTCGACGAAAACCCAATGTCCTCACGATATCCCAACACCACCACATTGTCAAAGGAATATCCCATTCCCCGCAAAATTCACTTTCTATCCATATCGATATAAATCTGTATCTTGTCGTGTATCACGGCATATTCTGTTTCCCAATTCTCAGTGAGCGCATGTATGACATACCAGATCAAAAAAGTGCTGATTGCTGCCGGAGGTACCGGTGGTCATGTTTTTCCTGCCATCGCGGTTGCAGATGCGATGAAAGAAATTCAACCCGATCTCGAGATCGCATTTGTAGGAGCTGCACACGGCAACGAAGCCAACTGGGTTCAAAAAGCCGGATACCGGTTTATTTTGCTCGATATCGATTTTATCAAGGGCGCATCGTTTATCAGAAAAGTTAAAAATATCTTGTCTTTGCCTGGGTGTGCGCGAAAAGCCAAGAAAATACTCAATGAAGAAAAGCCGGATCTCGTGATAGGATCTGGTGGATATGTATCCGGTCCGTTGGTTTGGGTCGCTTCGTGGAAGAATATTCCGACGGCCATTATGGAGCAGAATGCCATCCCCGGGCTGACCAACCGCATCCTGAGCCATTTCGTGGATAAGATCTTTATTTCCTTTGAGCACACTGCCCGACTGCCTCAAAAGAAATTAATCTATTTTGGGAATCCGGTGCGTGCCAAAGTGCTGTCACAAAGCTCTGATGCGCAGCCAGAAACCTGGAATACATCCTGTAGTGGCGAAGAAATGGCCGAAAACGGTTTGCATTTGCTCGTTTTTGGCGGTTCACAGGGCGCTCAGAAGCTGAATACCGATGTCCCGCTTGCACTTGCCAAACTGACGCCAGAACAAAAAGCCAGAATTTCGGTTTGGCATCAGGCGGGTAAAAATAAGCTGGATGCGACGATCGAGGCCTATCGCAATGCCGGTATTACAGCCAGAACGACAGAATTTATCGATGATATGGGGGCTGCTTATCATTGGGCCAATTTACTCATTTGCCGTTCTGGAGCGACCAGTCTGGCGGAGATCAAATCTTCCGCAAAAGCCTCTATTTTGGTGCCATTTCCATTCGCTGCACACAATCATCAGGAAAAAAATGCAGATGCCATGGTTCAAATCGGCGCAGCCATCAAAGTGCTCAACGATAATGTAGCGACTGAAATCCCGGATATTCTCGTGCAATGTCTGGAGTCACCTGATAAAATTCAAAAAATGGCCGAAGCGGCTTTGGCCGATGCCAGACCCAATGCCGCGCATGATATCGCGAATTATTGCCTCACAACGCCTTTGTGCTGATTACCGGGGCGTTGCGGGGGAACCCCGCAATGGGGGTAGGCGCGTATCGAGCAGTAGAGACGCGCGATAGCACGTCTCTAAACGCTCGATAGCGCCGTAGGGGGCGCCGCCCCCAGCAATTAAGAGGCATTTATGTTATTCGATGTCGAAAAAACGTTGTCCCGGATTCCGCATGATCCCGGCGTTTATCTGATGAAGGATATCCGCGACCAAATCATTTACATCGGCAAGGCCAAAGACCTGCACAAGCGAGTGCGGCAGTATTTTGACGGCCACGACAGCCGAGCATTTGTGTCGATGCTAGAAAATGTGTTGCAGCGCATCGATGTGATTATTACGAGTAACGAGCGTGAGGCGCTGATTCTTGAGGCGGGGCTGATTAAGCGGTTTCAGCCGAGATTTAATGTCGTTTTGAAAGACGATAAATCGATGCTGCAGTTGCGCGTTGATCCGCGTGAACAGTGGCCGCGAGTGGAAATCGTCAGGCGGCGGAAGAAAGACGGCGCGCATTATTACGGCCCGTATCCGGGCGCACAGGCTTGCAGGAAAACGCTCGATGTCATTCATCGGCATTTTATGCTCAGAAGCTGCAAAGACAGCGCATTTAAGAATCGGATCAGGCCGTGCTTGCAGTACGAGATTCACAGATGTCCTGCCCCATGCGTGTTTGACGTCAATCACGATGAATACATGCAAAACTGCCGTTCTGCTGAGCTTTTCCTCGCCGGAAAATACGAATCGTTACAAAAAATTCTGAACGAAAAAATGATCGCGGCTTCGGATAATCTCGAATTTGAACAGGCTGCGGTTTATCGTGATCAGCTGCGATCGATCGAAGCTGTGTGCGAAAGCCAGAAAATTGTTCAGAAATCACCGGTAAACCAGGATTTCTGGGCGTTTGACGGCAATCCGGATTTTCGCGCATTCGTCGTCATGACGGTTCGAAACGGCAGATTAGTGAATATGCAGACTTACGACGCAAAAGATGCGCTGACTTCGATCGATGAGCTCATGTGCCAGATTCTGGTTCACCATTATCAGTGTTTCGGCGAATTCCCAAACGAAATCATTTTGGATTCGCAGTTCGAATCGATTCAATCATTGCTCGAGGAAACGCTTTCTGAAATCGCTGCAAAAAAAATCGTGATTTCTTTTCCAGTCAGGGGCATCAAAGCGGAATTGCTCGAAACGGCTAAAACCAACGCAAAGCAACAGTTTACGCAGCGACGATCCAGTGAAGAAGCTTTGCTCGAACGCGTCCAAAAAACGTTAAATCTTTCCAGATATCCGCATCGCATCGAATGTTACGATATTTCCAACTTGCAGAGCGGACAAATCGTTGCAGCCATGGTCGTTTTTATCGAAGGTAAGCTGGATACCGCCAGATGCAGAAATTTCAAGGTAAAATCGACTCAGGGACAGGACGATTTCGGAAGCCTCAATGAAGTGCTTTCGCGAAGACTCAAGTATTTGCTGCCTGCAGATTCTGAGAATGGTAATGATAAAATCGATACAAAATTTAGTGATAACGAAAATTTCGATACAAAATTTAGTGATAACGAAAATTTCGATATTAAATTTAACGATGATAAAAATCCCGATTCATTGTCCAGCCGCGAAAGCAGTTTTTGTGAAATGCCCGATTTATTATTGATCGATGGTGGTCACGGGCAGGTCAGTGCGGTTGTAGATGCAGTGAATGCCTTGGGGATGCTTGGCAAATTCGATATCATCGGCATTGGCAAATCCCGCATGAAAAATGAATCGGAAAATCATGAAATCGAGCACAGTCCCGAGCGGCTGTACTACCCTAACCTGCCCGATCCGCTGATTCTCGACCAATCGTGTGATGAGATTTTGTTAATGGCACATATTCGTGATGAAACCCATCATCGGGCCATTGGATTTCATCGCCGCCTGCGAGAATCCACGACCATGCATCATCGCCTGGAAGATATCGAGGGCATTGGACCGAAACGCAAAGCCAGGTTGCTGCGAGAATTTGGAAGCACCAGAAATATTTCGAAACAGACGCCAGAAACCATCGCGCAAGTTGCGGGGATCAGTCTCTCACTGGCTCAAAGAGTTCTGGATGAAATCATGAAATAGGTTTTGGCTGATGGCCTCACCCTCACCCTCATCCTCACCCTCATCCTCAGCCCTGCAAACACACAAATATCCGTAACCGCAAAACGTTGCTTATGGCCACAGACTGAACAGTTACCAATATCATGCGTCCCCGATAGCCATAGAAAACCAGTGTTATGAAATAATCGGATAAAATCGCTCTCTTTTGTCAATTATTTATCCACAAACCAAAGCACAATGTGGTATAATGTCCCATTGTTGTCGGTGTGGTGGCGGAGCCATATTCGAAATGAAGTGAATAAAACAAATTACCGGTAAGGATTATTCACTTTTTTTTAAAATTTTCAATGGATGGGGAATATGGGAAAGATCATAGGAATTGACCTGGGGACGACGAATTCATGCATTGCTATTATCGAAGGAAACGAGCCAACAGTTATTGTCAATGCTGAAGGACAGCGCACAACGCCTTCGATGGTTGCATTTACCGCGAAGGGTGAAAAGCATGTTGGCATTCATGCCAAGCGCCAGGCTGCCGTCAATCCCGAGCGAACGATTTATGGTATCAAACGGCTGATTGGACATCGCGCAAACGATGATACTGTGCAGGAATTGATCAAAACACTGCCCTATCGCATTGTGCCCAGTTCTTCGGGAGATGCCTGGGTTCAGGTCGATGATACGAATTACAGCCCCCAGGAAATCAGCGCAATGATCGTTCAGAAATTGCGTGAAAATGCCGAAGCTTATTGCAGTGAAACGATTACGCAATGCGTTGTTGCGGTTCCCGCCTATTTTAATGATGCGCAGCGGCAGGCCACGCGAGAAGCATGCAGACTCGCCGGACTCGACGTGATGCGCATTATGAATGAACCTACCCTCGCGGCACTCGCATACGGCGTTAAAAAGCGTATGACCGGCTATGCGGCTGTCTTTGATCTGGGCGGCGGTACTTTTGATATCTCCATCCTCCAATGCAACGAAGGCACTTTCAAAGTCCTTGCAACTGCCGGAAACAACCATCTCGGCGGCAACGATTTCGATTCGCTCATCTATGAATACCTCGCCAATCAATTCAAGGAGGAAACCGGCATCTCCATCGAAAACGACAGAATGGCGGTTCAACGCGTGAGAGAAGCTGCAGAATCGCTCAAATGCGAACTTTCAACGCTCACTGAATCCACGGTTAATTTGCCTTTCCTGGCGATTGGACCGACTGGACCAATGCATCTGGCCACCATGGTGACGCGCGATGAACTTGAAGACCTCATTCAGCCGCTCATCGATAAACTCGACGAACCATGCAAAGATGCGCTGCAACAAGCCGGATTGACGGCTGATGATCTCGACGAAGTCATTTTGGTCGGCGGTATGACCAGAATGCCGGCAGTTCGTGATCGCGTTGAAAAAATATTTGGTCCCAAAATCAGTCATGGCGTCAATCCGGATGAAGCCGTTGCTTTGGGTGCTGCCGTTCAGTCTGGTATCCTCGGTGGCGATATTCAGGAAGTGGTGCTGCTCGACGTGACACCGCTCAATCTCGGCATTGAAACTGCTGGCGACCACGTTTCAACGATTATTGAACGCAACTCATCTATCCCCATTCAGGCGTCAAAAGTATTCACCACAACCGAAAATAATCAAAGCTTTGTGCGCATTACGATTACACAGGGCGATTCGAACAGAGCCAGTGAATGTGCGCGTCTCGGCACGTTTATTCTCTCCGATATTCCGCCCATGCCTGCTGGAAAACCCAGAATCGAAGTTCAGTTCTGCATTGATGCCGATGGGGTCGTCAGCGTACAGGGCATCGAAAGACAAACCGGAAGCGTCAAATCGCTCGTCATTCAGGACGCAGTCGGTTTGAGCGGAAATCAGCGAAATGAAGCCAAAAGCCGCATCTGACATTCAATCCTCATCTAATGATTGGCCTGATTCACTCAGGCCATTCTTATAATCTCTGTACGCTAAACATAAGGATTGGATTCGCGCAGGCGTTGAGGATTTATCCGGTATTTTCCCATCACGCGGCGGTCATTTTCACCACTCGCGTTACATAAAGCCTAAATAAAATGAAAAAGATTATTCCACTGCTCTGCGCTATCGCATGCCTGCTCAATGCATGTGACGACGACGAAAAAAAGCGCGAAGCCGAGATACAGGCTAAAGTTGAAAAAGTACGAACTGTACTCGCCAACCAATGTACAAAAGACGATGACTGTGTGATCACCGGATGTCATAATTCGATGTGCCGCGCTATGCCTGAGCCGGAATACTGTGATCAGAGAATCGTTGTCGCTGTTGAAAATGAAGCGGATGTCGCCGCTGTCAAACGCATCGTTACTGAACAGCTCACCGTCAGCGAGTCGGAATCATTGCGTATTGGCGGTTATGCTGCAGGAAAATGGACGCTTTCGTTTCACGCACCGCAATCCCAGCGCAAACGCGTCGAATCTGCCCTTGAACACTTGCCGCAATCGGGGTTTGCTCGACTTCATCCTGCCGCTCAAAAATATACAAATGCATTATACGACGAGTTACAGCATCTGGGGCCCGATCTTTCCCTCAAATCGATGAGAGGCGTTGGCAATCTCGTTGAAAAACAAATTCGTTCCGGTGATATCCTCTCAAAAGAGGATATCCGCAATACATGGGAGCAAATCGAGCCTTCACTTGCCGTACGCGTTTCCGAAGACGACGAAATTGAGCGTCTCTGGGCATACGACGTCATCATCCAGAAAATCGCCTATCTGCGCTTATGGCCAATCGACAAACGCCAGCGCATCACTGCACGACTCTGGAAAGATTTCGACATGCGAATCGATAACGGCGATATCATTCTCTCGGCATCACTTGAACAGCCGTTCGCAGACACGTTCAAACGCTGGACCGAAGACGGCAGCATCATCGTTGTATTGCTCGGCACCGAGGTTATCGCATCCGCGATTCCTCAAAAGGCCATCACCGATGGCTCGTTCGAACTCGTCATCAATGACGGTGCCAAAAGCGAAATCATGAAGCAAAACATTCAGACGCTCAAAGCCGTTACACAGCTCAAAGGCGCCGTTCATCTCGACAGACCCGCAACAGCCAAAGTCGAACGCGATCTCACCTGCCTCGAACAATTCCCGCGCGAATGCGCCTGTATCGATGGTTCTTGCGGATGGAAACAAAATGTAGATTACAATAAATGTTTGTATGAATAGTATTGTTGCTGATTAAGTTGCCGTGGCTATGGGCTGCGCCCATACGCCATCGGCATTTGCCTATGGGCTTGCGCCCATACGGCAAATATACTATTTGCAAACCAAATCCGCGACGCCCTTCGGAACCGGAATCGTGTATTCTCCCGGATTCGATTTACCTGGACCACTCTTCAGATCGCATTTGACATCTACCCATCCTTCACCAAGTCCATCGATCAATTTTTGGCCACCAGACAGAACGGGAATATTGGATGTATAGTCGAAACCTGAAAGACTATCGCGCTCGGATGAGCCTGAAATGATATTTGTTTCGGAGGATGAAGCATTCTTCCAGTAATAATTGTTTTCAAACTTTCCGGCAGGTGTATGAGTGTATGTCTGGGTGTAATATCCTATAAACTTACTGGCGCTTTCTACATCCTCTATAGTCCCTGAGGTATACACATTGCTGAGATTGTCGGCTGTAGAACTTCCTATAAAACCGCCAACAGAGCTTCCCATACCGAGATAACCACTCGTATTCTTCGAAGATACATCTCCAAATGAAACACAGCTGGTGATGGTTCCACGCATAGAAGACCCTGCAAAACCACCACAACTCGATGCATCTTCATTTGTACAGGTCACATTGCCAAAAGAAATACTATCATGAATTGTCGCGCTCGAACCACCAACAATGCCACCAGCTTTTTCTCCGCTTGAAGATATGTTGCTCTCATTCACACAATTACTGATTTCACCGGAGTTATATCCTGCAATGCCCCCCACTTCTTCTGGTCCTTGAATAGTGCCTTTTACCAAACAATGATCTACTTTTCCTATTAAAGAACCGACAATGCCGCCAACAGTGGAATTTTCACTGCTGATCTTGCTGTCAAACAAAGAATTGGTAACGCTGGCACTCCCCAATAAATAGCCAACAAAACCACCAATATAACAATTCCAACCAGATTCCGAAACCTTGATAGCTGTTACCTCGCCGAGCATTTGGGAATCCGAAATCTCGCCTTCTAACATCATACCAATAAAGCCGCCGCATTCCCACTGGCATTTGATATTACCTGTGACCGTTGTATTCTTGATATCAACATTATTAGCGGAACCGATGAGTCCACCAATGTCCGAACCATGTACCAAAACATTCACCGATGACGAACAATTCTGTATCACGTGTTTTCCTTTATCTGCATAACCAATCAATCCACCGATGTACTCACCGAACTGATCGGAAGCAGGAAGATCTGATTTAAAATCCAGAGAACCCGATATGGTCACATTGGATATCAGGGATGGTAAATCTCCCGCTAATGCGCCAATCAGACCACCACGATTTTTGGCTTTTCCATTCAACATACGGATCTTCATATCGATATCACGTATATTCACATTCTCGGCTTTTGCAATCAGACCGCCATGTTCATCCTCATTTGCCATGGTCGATAAAGTGATATCGGCGCGAATGTGATCCATCTGGGAATCCTCTGCTTTGGCAATCATACCGCCGCATGGTGTACCTCCGCAGGTGATTTCACCATTCTGATAAATCTGTGATAACTGCACGTTCGTGATTTGTCCGGCAAGTATACCAAAATTGTCGCAACTGCTATCAGCCTGATTGTTCAGCGTCAGGTTTAAGTTTTGTATAACGGCATCGTTCACCTTGCCAAATAATCCCGTATATCCGTTGCATGTTATCCGGATATTGCCACTTATCGTTTTTCCATTGGCGAGGAATTTCCCGGAAAATGGATGTTCATCCTGATTACCGATGGGAACCCATTCAGTATTTGCAGGGATTTCAATATCATTCATCAAAATATAAGCGTTGTTGACATTTGATGCATCCGGATAATTTTGACCTGCATTTACGGCATCTCGCATCGCTGCCAGTTTTTCGAAAGAATCAATACAATAGGCTTTCACGGTGACACCGCCGATTTGGGTTTCAATATAACCATTGGCATCACAAACGATCGTATCTTTTAATGTACACAATCCATTGCTGCACACCTGGTCTCTGCTGCAAGCATAACCGCACCAGCCGCAATTATGCGCATCGCTATCTAGAACGGCACACTTGTCATCGCACATCACAGCATCCGCGTTGCATTCGATTTGGCAAACGCCTTGTACACAGGCAGCCGCTGAAGTATTGTCGGTAAAACAAGCGTTGTCGCAGGCACCGCAATGCTCTACGCTGTCCAGCGTAGCTTCGCAACCGTCCGATGCATCATGATTGCAGTCCACATAAGGTAGATTACAGGTAATCGAGCAGCTACCCGATTCACAGCTGCCCGATTCGGTATTTGGAAGTGACGAACAATCCAGACCAGCACTGGAGGCATTGCAACCGCAGTGCGCATTATCACTTTGTGGATTTGTACAGAACAGGCCTTCTGAACCCAGGCATGCCGAAAGTGTTGTATCTTTGCAAATGCACTTGCTATCGCTGCACTTGAGTTCGTCACCGCATACGAAACCAGCATTTTCGCCGCTGCATCCGTTTTGAGCGCCGCAGAAGTGATTGTCTGTTTTGGGATCCACACATTTGCCATCGCAAATGATCTCTTCGTCGGAACATTTTAATTCACATTTTTTATTCGAACACACCATCTGGGGAGCATCAGGATCGATATCCTTATTGCAGTCGTTTCCGCAGCTGCCGCAATTTTGGGGGTCGTTGTTCAGATCGTGACAGCCATCATCACATTTCTCTTCGTTCGCTTTGCATTCTCCAGCTGGCGCAGGGTCTTCGCATTTGCCGGCGTTGCAAACCTTTTGGGGAGCATCAGGATCGATATCCTTATTGCAGTCGTTTCCGCATTTGCCGCAATTCTTGGCGTCGTTGTTCAGATCGTGACAGCCATCATCACATTTCTCTTCGTTCGCTTTGCATTCTCCAGCTGGCGCAGGATCTTCGCATTTGCCGGCGTTGCAAACCTTGTCTCCCAAACACTTTTCATCGCATTTACCGCAATGATTTTTGTCATTTTGCAAATCATGGCATTCGTTATCGGATGCGCAGATTTCCTGCCTGTCAGGGCATGTTTTGTCAGCAGTCTTTTTTGAACTGTCGTCACATCCATAAGCGGATAATGCCAGCAAAATAGCTGCGATTGCTAATGTATGATTGGATTTCATATAATTCTCCTATATTTTTTAGGCGCGAATGCGCATGCACGGATGGTTTCTGTGAATGAATACAAAATTTGGGTGGCCGTGGCTATGGGCTGTGCCCATACGCCATCGGCATTTGCCTATGGGCTTGCGCCCATACGGCAAATATACTATTTGCAAACCAAATCTGCGACGCCCTTCGGAACCGGAATCGTGTATTCTCCCGGATTCGATTTACCTGGGCCACTCTTCAGATCGCATTTGACATCTACCCAGTCTTCCCCGAGCATATCTGCCAGTTTTTTGCCGTCAGACAAAACGGGAATATTGGCTTCAAAAGTGAATTCTTCGATACCACTGCCGATAGAACCATCGTCTCCGACAACTGAATTGGATGACGCCGATTCCGACCAGTAATAACTATTGTCGACAGAACCTGTATTCACATAGTCCTTTCTATAATTGCCTGCAAATTTTCCAACTTTCTCAAAGCTGTTCACTTTCCCCGATGAATAGACATAACTTATCTTATCTCCCCATGATGATCCTATAAATCCAGCCCCCACTCCTTTACCTGTGCCATTTACATCGCCAAAAGAAGCACAGGCGGTGATACTGCCATTACTGGAGGAACCTGTCAGACCGCCACATGCATTGGGATTCTCAGCTTTGCATGTGACATTACCAACGGAAACACTGTTGGAAATGTTGGCACTATTTGAACCTGCAATGCCGCCAGTTGCGTCGCTTCCCAAAATTTCTGCTTGATTCACACTTGCACGAATCTCTCCGCTGTTGCTTCCCACAATGCCACCGACACTGCTACCGGCTCCCGTAATTGTCCCTTTGACCTGGCAATTCTCTATGATTGTGCCTTCGGCAGAACTTCCAGCGATGCCACCTGCCTGAGCAAAGGCACTGGTCAGATGGCCATCAAATAGTGAATTCTTAATGTGTGTACTATTTTGGGCATTACCAACCAATCCGCCAACGCCGTTACGCCAGTCAGTACCAAACCAATTTACAGATTCGACATCAGCGATAACCTTTGCATTGGATACCGTACTATTCGACAATGCTCCAGCCAATCCGCCGCATTGCCATGAACATTGCGTTTTCCCGGTAACCGTCGTATTCTCAATTTGAACACCATTGGCTTCTCCGACTACCCCACCATTATAATGCCCTGCCAGCAACAGATCTACCTCGACCTTGCTGTCTTTGATGATATGACCGCTTCCGTCCATATCACCAATCATACCGCCGATATATTCGCCCAAACGATCTGAATTATTCGTTATGCTGGTATGATATTCCAGGGTTCCCGTAATGGCGGTATTGGAAATCGTTATGCTATAATTTGTATTCTCAGGCACCTTTCCGATCAATCCGCCACGATACATTGCTCGTGGTTGATTTATCATTCGAATGCGCATATCGGCGTTTTCTATGGATACGTCGGTTGCTTCACCGATCATGCCGCCATGCGGTTGTTGTGCTGACATCGCATTTAAGATGATATCGGCGTCAATATTATTTATGTTTGTATGATTCGCAACACCAAACAGGCCGCCACAAGGGTAACCTTCGCATGTCAGATTCCCGGATACTTTGATGTTGGCTATTTTGGATTCGTTGATATAACCGGCAAGAATACCAAAATGATAATAGTCATTTTGACTGACATTTTCGAGATCTATTGCCAGATCATATATCTCGCTGTTATTTACGATGCCAAACAAACCAAAATGCTTACGGCTTGGAAAACGGATTTTTCCACGAATCGTTTTGCCGTTTCCAAGGAATTTTCCAGAAAAAGGATACTGTTCATCATTTTCCAGGTTTTCTATGCCGATTGTCATCCATTCCGCATCTTCTGTAAATTCAATATCATTCATCAGAATATAAGCATTATCGACATTCTCGACGCTTGGATACTTTTTCCCTTGATTAATTGCATCGCGCATTGCCGCCAGTTTTTCGTAGCTGTCGATACAATAGGCTTTTACTGTCGCCTTGCCTATTTTGGTTTCGATAAAGTCTCTCGCATCGCATGTGACACTGTCTTTTAGTGTACATAAACCATTGCGGCATATCTGATTTTCATTGCAGGCATTGCCTAACCAGCCACAGTTCTCGTTATCGCTGTCCAGAACGATACATTTTTCGTTAAACAATTTCGCATCCGGATTGCAAATGATTTTGCAGGCACCATCCACGCAACTGGCCGAAGTCGCGTTATCTGTGCTGCAGATATGGCCGCATGCGCCGCAGTTGTCTATATCGTTGAGATCGGCTTCACAACCATCGGATACATCATGATTACAATCGTCGTGCGCAGTATCACATGTAAATGTACAAACATCGGCATCACAGCTACCCGATTCGATGTTGGCAAGAGAAGAACAATCCATACCACTGTTCGATTCGCTGCATCCGCAATAGGTATTATCACTTTTGGGATCTGTACAAATCCATCCATCTGCGTGCATACATTTCGACTTTGTCGAATCATTACACACGCACTGGCTATTCTGACAATCGAAATCTGCGCCACAGACTTCACCGGCATTTTCGCCGCTGCAACCATTTTGGGCACCGCAAAAAGCTTTGTCAGTTTTAGGATTCACGCAATTGCCGTCGCATATAATCTGATCGTCGGCACAACGCAATTCACAGGTCTTGTCCACACAAACTTTCTGAGGATCACCAGGACGAGTGTTTTTGTTACAATCATTTCCACATGTGCCGCAGTTTTTGCTGTCGTTGTTTAGATTGCGGCAGCCATCGGAACACAATTCTTCGTGTGCATTGCAACTGTTATCAGGTTGGGGATCACTGCATTCTCCGGCTTTGCATATTTGATCACCCTTGCACTGAATATCGCATTTTCCGCAGTGATTTTTGTCGTTCTTCAAATCGAAGCATTCTTTATCCGATTCGCACCATTGCTTGCCGCCAGTACATGTTTTAGCCACTGGCTCTGTTGAACCACAACCTTCTCCCGTACATTCGTCCACATCTACCTTTATTCCAGAGCCGTTATCACATCCAGCATACATCACAGATGCCAGAATGCAAGACAATGCCAACGAATACCGTTTTTTCATATCTCACTCCTATGCGCATACACAAGGCTATACAATGCTCACTGTGGGCAATAATCCTGCACGCTTTATGCGCACTGACGGTATGTGCCACTTCGTTGTGCCTGATTATATATTCCCTAATTTCTATTCATGGTGTACGCAAAGTTCGCAGATAACGCATTATATAAAGCCCGTAGGGCTTTGGGCGAGTAGCCCCCGGTTGCGTTAGCAACCGGGGGGAAAGCGAATTCCTCCTCATTTTTCTCCCAAATTTGCCTGCCCATTGGGCAGGCAAATTTGGGAAAAAGGGGAATGCCCATGATCCCCCAGTAGTCGCTATGCTCCAACTGGGGGCTACTCGCCAGAACGCCTACGGCGTTCTTCGTCTCACGACTTTGCATACACCGTGATTCTTTATTCCCTATTCACATATATCCAATCCCAGACCTTTTAACACTGGCAACATATAAACACCGGGATTCTCCAGGCCTGGTCCCGATTTCAATTCGCAGGCCACTTCGATCCACTTACCGCTCGCCGTCAGTTTATCCATCAGCTTTGTGCCATCTTCCAGAACCGGGATATGCGAGTCGTCATACGTAAACGGTTTAATATTTTTTTCATCAACGACTATGTCGCTGTTACCAATAATCTTGATATCCAAAGGATTTGCCCAATAATAAACATTAACTGGAGGATTAACCGTTGCACGTCCGACAACACCAAATACAGCGCCTGGTGTTTGTTCAGCAGTAACAGTTCCCGTCAGAAAGATATTATCAAAATCGTGTGGTCCTTCATTAACTAATCCGACGAGTCCACCAATTGCGTCCAGTCCTTCGACTTCGCCATAGTTGGCAATTTGTCTAACAGTACTTGACCCCCAAACGCTGCCGATCATTCCACAATTACCATTTGTACAGACGACGTTACCCAATGCAACACTATTCAACAGCTCGCTGTTGTAGACCAATCCGATCAGACTGCCAGCTGAAGTCTTGCCTTGAACTTCAACATTCGCCATGCCATTCTCAACACGGCTGAGCGCTGTAGCACTCCCTATCAAACCTCCAATGTTGGTATCGTACCCACGAACCTTACCTTTGGCCACTCCACCGTTCATTTGAGAGATCACAAACTCGCCAATCAATCCACCAACCGACCGATTACCCGAAACTTCACCTTCGAATGAATTATTCTTTAATTCCGAATAGGATACAGAGCCGATAAAGCCCCCCACATACTTACTCACCCAGGTTTCAATCTGGCCTTTTGACGTGCAATTCTCAAATATGCTGTGTGATGTTTTACCAACAAAACCGCCAATATTGTCCATATTCTCAAGTTGGCCGCTTCCCAGTACATTGACCTCAGCGTGGGAATTCTGCACAACGAATTTCTCGTGTTCGACATCCTCTTCCGAAGTCGGCGCACTTGATTCCAAAATGCCAATCAATCCACCACAGTTCGACCAACACTCGATGTCGCCTTTGGCAGAGGAATTCATAATTTCAACTTTAATATCATGATTTTTAGTCAGTTGAGCAATCAGACCACCGCTGTTATGGGCCTGCATCTTAATCTGTGCATCGGCAGAACTATTCTCTATCTTCAGATCGTTATACTGAAAGCTGACTTGTCCAAGCAGACCACCCATCACAGCACTGTGATTTGTTTCACTTGAAAATGTCGTATCGTCGGGAACGATTAGATTTCCTTTGACATGGCAATCAGAAATCAAGGAATATTCTGTATTCTCTGAACAATTTGGATTGTCGTAGAGATAGCCGACAAGTAAACCGTGTACAAGAGGGTAACCTGTTTTGTCATTGATTGTTAAATCAGCATGCGCATGTTCAATAGACTTGACAACTGCTACGCCCGCAATACCGCCGATATTACTACTATTTTTGAGCTCGACATCCATCGAACCTTTCATCTCTATCATCGACAGCGTGTTTGTACATTTTCCCGAAACAATGCCAGCAATACCGCCACAAGGAGTTGAATAACACTGGATATTACCTTTTTCCCGGATATGCCGAAGCGCAACATTATTATCCACAATCTCTACCAATGCACCAGGATTATTGTATATTTTTTTATCTGGGTCATGGTAGATATCAAGTTCGAGATTCAGACCGTCTAATACAGAATTGGTCGCAATGGCAAACAATCCGCTGTTCACAAGACTGCCATAGATTTTTTTGCCATTGCCAAGAAAATAGGCATCTTTAAACGTCGGGCCTTTTCCTATCGGCTCCCATTCATTCTTTTCGCCCATATTGATATTCGACATCAATATATAGGCATTATTTGGATTGTCAGCTGCAGATGGATAGGGAATGGGAATATTGTTCACACTATTGGCAGGTGTATTGATGTGGTCTCTCAGTTTTTTCAGTTCTTCCAGATCATTGATGCAATAGGCCCTAATCTTTGTTGCATTTCCATTATAATCAACCACCGGAATATCATCGACATAGCCGTCTTTGCATTCAGATGCATCGATCACACAGAATCCGCCATGGCACTCGGATTTACCCTCACATTTGTTGCCACACCACCCGCAGTTATCGTTGTCTTCCGACAAATCCATACAATGGTCTTTGCCATCTGCGCCCTTGCACATCACCGTATCTTCGGTACATGTCAGTATGCATTCGCCACTTTCACAGACAGCCGAGGTCGTGTGGTTTGTATCGCAGGCGTTATCACACGAACCGCATGTTTCGGCCGAATTCAAATCGGCTTCACAGCCATCCGAAACGTCCTGGTTGCAATTATTAAATCCCGGCCTGCACGTGATTTCACATTGCCCGCCATTGCATGCACCGTCCGTGATATTGGATAATTCGCTGCATACCAGTCCGGCCCCATCCGCATCGCAGCCGCATGTTGCATCTGCATTGGGATCAGCACATTGGAGTGCGTCGCCAATTTTGCACACGACTTGTCCTGAAGTGCTGCATGCGCATTCGCCACGGTTGCATTCAGCACCAGCCACACATTTTGTGCCAGCATTCTCACCCTCGCAATCATCTTTTGCACCGCAATACTGCTCGTCTGTCTTGGGGTCGGTACAATTGCCGCCGCATACCAGTTCGCCCTCGGGACAATCACGAACGCATTCCCCGGCTACGCATACATATTGAGGGTCTGACGCACTCAAACCGGCATTGCAATCATGTCCACAGGTCTTGCAGTTTTTTGAATCATTGTTCAGGTTGAAACAACCATCCGAACATTCCGATTTTGGAGACTCACAATGCCAGACGCAATTGCCCCCATCACAGACCTGTTCTTCCAAACATTTTGTATTGCAGTCTCCGCAGAAATTGCGATCATTTCGAGGATCTACGCATTGTTCATCGCAAATGCGTTTGGGCGAGTCACAGCGCGACTCGATCGGAATCGGCTCACAAACGCCGGATTGACAAGTCTCGTTGGCATTACAAACCACATCACATCGACCGCAATGCTTATCATCATTCTGCAGATCATAACAAATGCCATCGGGACACATACTCTGGCCAGTTTCACAGCTGCTTGTGTCGATATTGGAATCTCCACAACCGGCGATTAAAAGCCCGATAAGTGGAATTAAACGATTGTAAGAAGCTGATGTTTTCATGAAAACTCCTTTAAATGAAAATCGCACAAGCGGATAGAATCTGTTTAACCGCTATGGATATGAAAAATTTGTAAAATATCACATATCACATCCACATGCGTTAAATTAGCCAAAGCATAACCCGCAGTATGGTTACTTCCTATTGACAAAACGCCGGTAACATATCGATAAGAACGGGAATATTTACCGTTCTGTCAACCACTGCTGTCGTGAGCTCGCATTGCGCTTCAACAAACTTCCGGTCTAGCAGATTCAGCAAGTCTACCACCTTACCTCCAGCCTCGGTATTTGTACCTTCGCCATTTGTTATGGCATGATCAGACACGAAATCAAATGCACCGCAGGAATAGATATGCACATAACGATAACCAGCGATACCAAACCCCGTTCGGCAAAGCGCTTCATCTCGTGAATTTGTGCATGCCTGGTTATAATAATAGTTATTCGAAACTCTTGGTCCGGTAACGTCTTCGAATCGTCCTAAAAAAGCACCAGAATAAGACGCATTCTTAGAATTTACAATACCAAGACTATAATTATAATCAATTGTCATATTTCTTGTGTTTTTCAATTCTCCGATAAATCCGCCAAAAGAACTATCTAAATTTGTACTTATTGCCTCGATATTTGCCGTTGTATAATTATATTTGCAATTCAAATAATTCTCGGCACTACCAATAAAACCTCCAACCGACATATTCCCTTTAACACTTTTTCCATAAGCTGCATTTTCACTTATGGGATGCTGCGCAGTATTGTTATCATTTATTACAACCCCAGCAAACCCGCCTGCAATTCCTTGACTGGATATGTTACCGTATGCCTGGTTACGGACATACGATGAATTTAGTGTTTGTCCGACAAATCCCCCTGCCACACCTTTTATTCTTGTCGACGTATTGGATTTTGTACTGTTATTCTCAAACGCACAATTCTCAACATATCCGACAAAACCACCAGCATAGTGATTGTTTTCGACATCGCCGCTCAACGATACGCTCCCCGTCGAATAACTGTTGCTGATGGTTGTATTGTATGCATTGGCAATCAAACCGCCGGCATGTCTGACACCTGTTACTCTGCCTGTGGCATAACAATTGTCTATTGTCGCATGGTTATTGGTACCACCGACAAGACCGCCACTGTGCTGAGCATCAACAACTTCTCCAGTTGCAAAGCTGTTCTTTAAACTGGCTCCTTCATACAGATATCCAATCAGCCCGCCAGCATTGCCTCCGCCAGTGACTTTGCCTGTGGCATAGCAATTATCGACATCCGAAACTTGCACACGTCCGGCAAGTCCACCAATTACACCGTCTCCAGTTGTCGTCACGAAATAATTTGTGACATTTCCTGTCGCGTGACTGTCTATAATCTTGCTTCTTAAATTGCCATCTTCCAATTCAACATTCTCAACATAGCCAACCAAACCACCGATCCAAACGTATCTTCCTTCTACATCCCCCGATGCCCAGCTGCTGTATATTCCGCCACCACTCATCCCGCCGACAAGTCCACCCACGCTCTTTGAATACTCTCCTGACAGAACAACTTTTGCCGAAGAAGAACAATTCTTTATCTCCGAATGGTGCAAATTTCCCACAAGCCCACCAATGCGCAAATCATTCGTATGCTGCAGATCAAACGTCGCTGAAGATGTGATGTAGCCAGACGAACGACACAACTCGATCAAGCTTCCCGAATCTGCCCGTCCGACCAAAATACCTGCATTTTTCCAGGCGTTCATCTCTTCTGAATGCGCCACACTTCGGCGAATATAGGTCGTCTCAGCATGCCCAACCAGTGTGGCTGTCATCGTTGTACTCACTTCCGGACTGGAAGCAATCCTATAATCCGTATTGAATCCATCCAGAACGGCATTTTTTGTATATCCGAATAAGGCATATTTGCTATAGTAAATCATCGGATCATCCGATGTGATTTTTTTGCCGTTGCCGAGGAAAATGCCGCTGAATGGCGCACCCTCATCCGATGTATTTTCTGCATAACCAATCGGACGCCAGTTACTCATCAGTTTAATATCTTCCGTTAAAATATAGGCATTATCCACATTGCCTGACGGATATACCTCACCATTTTTCACAGCATTGGCAACGTTCATCAAATCCTGATAATTGGATACGCAAAAAGCATTTACGGTTTTATAACTGCCATCCAGAAGTTTGACTTTGACGTTATTCAGATATCGCTCACAGCTGTTGGTGTTTTTGTTTACACAGAATCCGGCATTGCAGACTTCCTGTGATTCATCGCATGCATTACCGCACCAGCCGCAGTTATTCATATCTTCGTCGAGTTTTACACACTGATCTCCGCAAAGTATGTAGCCATCGGCGCATTCATATTTGCAGGTGCCAGCAACACACGAAGCCGAAACCATGTTGGGAATGTCGCATTTGAAATTGTCGCCGCAGCCACCGCAATTCAAGCCATTGCTGCTGTTCAGAATATCTGTTTCACAGCCATTGTCCGTTTGTTCGTCGCAATCACCAAACCCTTCGGCACATGTAAATGTACAAACGCTGTTTTCACAACCTGGATTGGCGATATGATCGAGTTCTGTGCAGTTCATGCCCATGCTGTCAGCGGTGCAGCCACAAAATTCTGTACTTTTTTTGCTGTCAATACAACCTTTTGTCTCTTCTCCGGTTTTGCACAATATCTGTGTTTCGTTTGTACAAACGCAATGACCTTCGGCGCACTTTTGTTCTGCCAAACAGACTTCGCCAGCATTTGCGCCCTGACAATCGTCTTTGGCTCCGCAATAATTGATATCTGAATTTGGATTGATACATTGATCATTGCCGCATACGATATTTGGCGACTGACAGGTATGGATTTCACTGCACGCATTACCATCGCACAGCGCATTTCCCTCGCAAGGGGCATCTACCTGCCATTGGCCTTCGCGACAAACATATTTTACGCCGTAAGTATCACCATTCTCAGTTGTATTCTCGCATTTTTGTACATTTTCCGTTTCACAGTCTTTATCTGTTGGCTCCTCCGGTTTAATATTGGGTTCCTCTTTTGTTTTACAGCTGTTTTCAGTCGCACAGGCGAGGTCATCCGGGCAGGGATGATATTGAATCTTACTGTCGACACATGTACTGATTTGACCGATACCGGATTCATCATTGTGGCAGAGAGGCTTATCACTTTCCGAGCAAGTCATCAGATCCAGGCATGCATTGCCATTGCATGCATTACAGCCATAAGATTCCCATTTGCCGGCGTTACAGTATTGATACAAAACGCCGTTACCGCTCTTTTCACACATCGTCGATCCCGACTGGCATTCCATCGGTTCTGTCAGCGAGCAGCCTGCCACAAATCCAATCGACGAAATGACGACAGATACAACACAGATATGTTTTTTCATCTTAACCCCGGAAACATTTATATCAACAGGCTCCTAAAGAGCGAGCGAAATATAGCAAAATTGTATGCAGGGATAAAGATTATGGGGTAAAAAAGTTGTTTAGCGGGTAACGATTCAGCCCCTATGCTCTATTTGACGGCTTGCGCCGTAAGCACATTTATTTGTGCGGCTACGCGCCGCAGGCGGGCAGGGGACGCGCCACCACGCACGCCCCCTACCGTCCACCGCGCGTTGCTCCGCCCCCTTCTCTGTAAACGGCGAGGACATTATGCTGTCATTATCTATGTCCACAACAATAGAACGTCGTAGGCATTCATCACGATCTTTGGTCTGGCTGAATGAATACATATCGCATCCGTCAACCGAGGGGGTCGCGGCGTATGCGCGCAGCCGTAGAGACGCGCGAACGCACGTCTCACGGCGAGCACATAGCCGCGCAGGGGGAGACATCCCCCTACAAAATCAAACGATGCTTGATGAGTACTTCCCATTTTTGCCCAACGCCGCCGCGACTGGTGCGCATGACAATGCCTGTTCCCGGAACAAAAAAGCGTGATTCCCGGCCTTCTTCGATAGATCCAAAGATTTCGTATGCACCGGTAAAGGAGCCGGCGGGAACGACTGTCGCTTCCTTGTGCAGGGTTCGTACTTCATATTTGTATAAATTGTCTTTTTGTCCGGCAACACTCCATTTGGAGCCGATTTCGAGCGGGAAGACGAATACGGGCGTCTGGCGGGCCAGATAGCCTAGCAAATAGCCGATGTTATCTGCGTTGTTCTTGCAATCCCGCATACATGGATAAATCATGCGAGGCGTGACGAGCCAGCTGTAGTGCGTGATGACAGGGCCATCCGGCTGGTTTTCGGGATCAGCAAATGTGCGCTCAAACGATACAATCCAATAACCATCCCGATGAATGATATCGGTAATCATATCTGTGATCGTAGGCTCTGCAGATGACGTCTCCTGGGGTTGCGCGTTGTCGCCCGGTTCCTGCGCAAAACTTTGCGAAATCCGATATTTCCAGTAGTTGCCGACTTCAAGCGGAATCGGATAATGCTCACTGGTGAGCAAATCCGAGCTCAAGTGCATGCCGCATTCCAGAAACAATTGCAGCGATTTATCGAGTTCTATGGCCTGCGCAATGCGCCAGCCTGTGGCGGTTTTGACGATTTTGGGGATGCGTATGGAGAAGACTTTATCGGAATTTTCCAGCTCGATGCGCAGTTCATTTCCCCAGTGCTGGACGAGTTCATCCGAATCGGGCGTGGCGATTTTGCCGGCCAGATTGCGCCCTTTGCCGACCCTGAATTCAGCCAGTTTCAGGCGCGACGACAGCATTCCGATGGGGTTTTCGGATTCGAGCGCAGGCGAAAATAACGACCACAACATCTCGCTTTTTCGCAGAAATGATTTGGTTTGCTGCTGCGCTTCCTCAAGCGGCATTCGCACAAGCGACGACAAGGCCGGCGCATTGATGAACATGGATTCGTATTGTTCCCGGTTATGCTCGACGAGCGCATGAAACATGCCATAGCCGAGGTCTTCGGGGGCAATGTTTAACATGGGTTCTGTCTGTTCCGGTTCCGCAATATCTTCCTGCGGCGGCAATTCTGTATAGACGAGCGGCCGCATCGGCGGATCATCGCCGCTCATGTGGCGCTCGCAGCTACAAATTCCCAAAAACAGCAGCATGGATAATAAAAACGGTAACCTGCGACTCATCTCACCACAATTTCTTTATTTCAATGCCGGGAAAATAGTGCTTCAGAATCGCATCCGCACTGGAACCGCGCTGAGCCATACCAATGGCACCAGTCTGACAAAGACCTACGCCATGACCAAACCCTGCACCGTAAAAATCCAACGATTTCAATTGATTACCGGATAAATTGGGGACGACAACGAACAGTGCGCTCTTGAGACCACCAAAAAATTTTCGGATCGGCAATTCGCGGGAAATGTCGTAAGTGCCTTTGTTTCCCGTGATGCGCACGAGCGTAGCACGATAGCTGTTTCCTCTTTCGATGACTTCGATCTTTTCGATTTTGCCAATAGAAATCCCCGCATTCTTTAATGCAGTTTCGACTTCGGCGATATCGACATGCGTTTGCCAGCGTGCATGTTTTGTCGATGAAAATGGTTTGACGCCGGATGGCGCAGAACCACAGTAAGATTCAGGATCCTTGTGCCACCAGGTGAGAAAATCCTTTTCTGTATTGAACGAAGGCAGCTGCTCGTGCACATCATCCGAACGGCTTTTTAGGTAGGCTTTATCCGGTAATCCCCAGGTTTCAAAGCTGCCGGCAGAAAAACCGCCGCAATGCGCGCTGTAATAGCTTTGCACAAGCTTTCCGCCAGAGAACATCACCTGGCCCCGGGTATTTTCGATGGCCTTGTCGGTGCGCGGATCTGCGCCGGAAAGGCCGTTATAAACCTGACAGTGCTGCTTATTGCACAGATGATAGGGATCGGCCAGATGGCGGTTACCAGCTTGCGCAATCAGTGTCGTGCGGGCTGCGACCGCCTGCGCCATTAAAGCGGCTTCGGGGGCGCTTGCATAGATTTCACCAGGCACGATGCCGCGCAAAATCGTTTCGATATCCGCCTGTTGTACAACGGCCAGCTTACCATCTTGATCCGGCGTCAGCACAATGCTGCCGTTGATGCGCAAATCTGTATCTTTTTTTGCATCCAGGTCGATGTGATGCAGTATGGCGCCGGTTTCGGGCAATTCGATCCATATCAGATTCTGGTGGTTAATCCTTATCGAATGCGCCTGATCCGTCAACGTGATCATTGCTTCGGGATAATGCATCAGCTCGCTGTAAACCTCGCCGTGACCGGGTTCAGCGTCTGATGCCTGCAGTTCTCCGCAGATGTTTGCATTTGCCGCATCCGAAGTCGTTTGTTTTTGATTTGGATTTCGCCGCGTCATCAGCAAATTCTCACGATTGTCGAAGACGGTTCCTCGCAGCGCAAATACGGAACCGACGGGCACAATCTCGGTTTCGACGCCTTTGGATTGGCATTGCGAACGCATGGATTCAAGTGCCTGTACAGATTCCGAGCGGGCCAGAATGGCACCATACTGATAACTGCCCGATTTCGAACGGGATATGGAAATTTCGTAGGTTTGGTTGCCCGGCAGTTCGATTTCACATCCGCCAATGCCCGAAGGCAAAACGCGTATCGCATTGGACGGCGTTATCTGCAGGGTACTGAGGTTATCGGCGATGCGCATACGCACGGTTGGTGCGCCTTTGGCTGAAAAACCAAGCTGATGTGCATACAGCAGCGCATGATTGTCGTGGCTGGTCAATTCGGTATTTTGTGCCAGAGCTTCGTGATGAAACGACAAAAAAACAGCAAAGCTAAGTATCACTTGAAGAATACGCATCCTGCTGAATATTTTTGTATGTGATCGGTTTTTTCGAAGCATCACGAATCCTTCATGCTTCCCGTCGATATCTGAACGCGATTATGGTTCTGGTTCTGGTTCTGGTTCTTCTGGTTCTTCTGGTTCAGGTTCCAGTTCTGCCGCATTCCCGGTAGATGTCGTAAATGTACGAATCATGCCCATGCCAGTGACATCGATATTATACAAATGGTCTGAATCGCCTGGAACTCCAATGGCAATGCGGGTATTCACGACTTCATCGTAGAAATTGCCGCTGTCTTTAGAAAGACTTACAGCCATGGCATAAGCCTGTCCATTTGGCTGAAAACACAGGGCGAATGGGGCGTTTGAATCTCCATAAGCGACCAGTCGTCTTTGAACACCAGTAGCATTGCCACGTTCAAACGTTATCACCTGCATGGTCGCATAGCCAATGCCATCCGAATCCACATACTTGTTCGATTCGATAGAATCCAGTGCCCGATGGTTGTCAGCAATATCGACGGCAATATTTGTTTCGGATGATTCGTCGTAACGCAGTGGATACTGCAGATTCTTATTGAGTATGCATGACGAAAAGCTGCCGATACGCGGTTCTATCGAATTCGAATAGAACTGCACATAAGTCGCCACATTCATGCTTGCAGCCCGCGTTCGCTGTTCCTGCAGAAGCGTCGAAATATCGTTTGAAAGCGACACCTGTGCCTTGCTTTCTTTATTGCCGGATACAAAAAACGCCATAATGCCTGCCAGTACAGAGATGATCGCAATCACTGCCATCAGCTCGACAAGCGTCATACCGGATGTATATATTTTTGTGCGCTTCGTATGCATAAAAACCTCCGCAGCTCCCCTACTCTACTTTTAGCCTGATAGCTGCAAAAGGTCAATTATACAATCATTTTTAGGCAACAGTTCAGCCTCGAATTTTCGTTTGATGTGGGGGCAGCCGCCCCCTACGCGTCTATTGGCGCGGTGTATGGAGCGATAGCGACATAGCCGCGCAGCGAGTGCGTATTGAGGGAGAAACGCGTGACGCGTCGTCACACGTTTCTCGCCGAAATAGCACCGCGCCAATACGCCGCTACCCCCACGGTTTTCGGTTTTATGGCGTTCCCAGCATGTAATCGAGCATAATCGGCAAATAGGGGTGGTGATCCCGGTGAAACTGGTCGCGTTTGGCAGATAAAATTAAAAAGGAATCCTCCGTGCTTTCGGACAGAAGCACCAGACGCGTCTGGAGATGGCGCTTGGTTTCGGGATCATCCTCAGTCAGAACGGCCTGTTGTAAAAATTTAATCTTTGCCGATACATCGTCATTATTGAGCAAGCCGGAAATGAGGAGGGAAATATTGGGCTCAGCACCTGGTTTTTGCATTGCGAGCTGCAGATGGGCAATGGCATCGGAACGCAGTTGTTTGTCTTTTTCTTCGGTTGTTTTGGGATAATATGAAATATTGTTCAGTGCGATCGAATAATCGTAGTATGGATCGAGCGGAAATTGTTTTGCGCCGAGGGCCAGATAGTAATTGGCCTTTTCGACGCTTTGTGGCGTGATGTTGTCTGAAAACACAGAAGCCACCGATGCCCACTTGTAAACAGCCTTAAATTGGGGATCGAGCGCGATCATGGCATCGGCAAAGTTTTCGGCCAGATGCGCTTCATTCTTGATGTTGTTGTATTGCAGCGCACGGATCCATATTAAATCGGCGACGAATTCCTGCTGCCCCATGCTCATCCAGACGAGTGCATTGGGATTGGGCAGGACGCTGTATTCCTTATCCCCCATACTTTTAGGCCGCTCAATTTTTGTCTGCTGGCCGCAGAAATGCGCAACGACAAACGCAACTAACGCAATTCCGAGCAGCAGCCAGGTTAAATAGCCTGATTTTTGTTTTGTGTCTGACATTTATTCCTCAGTTTTATCCTATCGGGCGAAGCGGAGCTACAGCTAAGCTTATAGCTTGTGGCTTATAGCTTGTGGCTTATAGCTTGTGGTTGTCTAGAGCGAACTATAAGCCATAAGCTATAAGCTAAAAGCCTTGAAGCAAACAACTTTGCATTTTCATATCCATGCACATTAAACGGAGCCAACTTTTGGGGGCTCTTTCCTCAGTAATTATTCAGGTCTGTGATAAGCGCATTCATCCAGGATGGTTTTGACGGGCAACATTTCCCGGAACAGTTCAAATTCCGGGAATTTAATCGTTGACAGGAGTAAGTCGGGATCGATATCTGCGATAGCTCTGACGAGAGGCAGGGCATCTACAAATTTTCCATTTCGCACATAGGCTCGCAAGAGCTGTACTTGCAGGTCGACGGGATATCTGGAGATCGCGATGCCGGATTTGGCGGCTTGTTCTGCGTCTTCCGGACGGTCAAGATCGAGATAGACCAGCGCGAGGTTGTAATAAAACCTGTCTTGCTTGGGATCCAATTTCAGGCCAAGTTTTATCATGTCGATGGCTTCTTCATACTGGTGATTGTCGATTAGTGAGCATGCTCTTGTGAGATAGGCCTGAACCGGCGGATTCTTGAAGTGAATGGATCTTTCAGCGAATTTCTGGGCTTCCTCCGGCACACCGAGATCATACAGCAGGCATCCGATGGTCGCACAGGCCTGCATATCATCCGATTCACCGTTGGGCTGCACCTCCGAAAGAAACGCATACGAAGCCTTGGGAATGGCGTTGGAGATTTGGACATTATCGCAATAGAATTTGGCCAGAGGTCCAACATTTTCCTGAGGATAAAGCTGAAACAGCAGTTCTGCGAACTGGCGTCGAAGTGGAAAGTATCTGGTTGGGTTGAGATTGATGATCACGTGAGCCAGATAATCGCGCAGGCTATATACACCTGGTGCCTGGATGGCAGAAATAAAGACTTCGCGAAGTGCCGTGTTCCTTTGCATAAATTGCTTAAACAGCTGATAGAATTCGAAGCCGCCGCCTTTATCTCCGTTGATGATGCGATTGACGAACCCAGGAATCAGTTTTCGTTCGCGCTGCCGCATGCCAAATCTCTGATTTTTCTCGATATAGTGCGCCATAAATTCGTCGTGATTCATCAGTACATAATGCTCACGCCAAATCAATGGTTGTGGCTCTTCAAAATCGACTTGGCCCTCGGTTGGTTCCAGCGCGGATTCGCAGCCATTTGCGTCTGGATGTATCGGTTTCCAGCCGACGCCACGATACAGCCGTTCTTCCCATCGGCATCCCGTTTGAATCGCCTGCATGAGTTTTTCTTCGTCTTCCAGACGCGCATAAATCCTTGCCTGAATCAGGTAAAGTCGCGAAAGGAATGGGAATTTCCGCAGAATCTCACGAATCTTCCACAAAACAGTTTCCGGTTTAATCTGTTCAGAAATGGATTGCAGTTCGATTTCCTGAATTTTGGGGAACAGCATGGTTGCCATGGTTTCTGCCCAACGCATGAATTGTGCAAGAAACGGATGACTGATACAGGTTTCGCTAAATGGATCTTCAGGCAGTAACCTTCTTCTTTTCAGATAATAGGCATACATCCGGGCCATGGAATTGCCCATTTCATGCACGTGATGGATAATGTTTGAATGCTCTGAACGGCAATGATTCGTATGGGGAACAAACAGATGTTCGGCATGTCGCGGTTTATTCTCGCTATCGGTATTGGACGCATGGATGCGCACTGTTCCGGGATGATATTTCGCAGCCAGGGGACGCACGAACTTCTTTTTTGTCACAAAGCCTGTGTGATTGCCTTTAGAAGATTTACAGAAGGCATCGAAAGAACGGAAGCGGAAATGCTGAACAATACTACCGTGAATAAAGCATGTGAAGAGCTTATCCTGGCGAGTTGAAATCCAGGTCTCGATCAGATCGACCGCATAGTTGAAGAATTGCTCGACCAGATCGGGCCAGCTTAAAAGCTGCCCCGAAACAGCCTGCGCATAAATACCGGCAGATCGGGGATAAGAACAAACCTTCGGAACTCGATATAGCAACTTATATTTGCAGGTATTACCGGCATCCGGAAGCTTCAGTTCGACATCCGGAAACAGGCCGTTTCGGATATCGTTCTGTATGGTGCGATAGGTTTCGCTGTCTTTGAAGACTGTATCCATCACCGCCTGGTACATATCATCTTTTGGATTGACGATACGTTCTGGATTCACGCAGATTTCACCGTTTAATGCTTGCCATATTTCGATCGCGCTATCCGTATAGGACAACAGCTGTGTTTCATCAGGCATCTGGCCAACATCTGTTCTGGCGTCTGTTTTATTTCTCAGATAGCAGAATAAAGCTCGGCGAACCTGTATTTTAAACAGATACCTCAGGCCTTTTTTATCCAGGCATCTGACGTCATCGCAGAATTTGGGCATCAGCCGTCTGAACGCTGTGCCATCCATCGCAAACGGCAAAGGCTCCAGCCCGGAGAAAAGCTCAGATGCCTCAGTACTGCTTACGCTCGAGATATTATCGTTTGATGCAAAGAACACATCGTTGATTGTAGGTGGCAAATCGCTGTCAAAGCGAATGGGAAGCGATGAATAATACATGCGTGGCGCTGTTGGTTTTCGGGCTGCCGCATTGTTTTGATACATCGATAGCAGATGAAGGAGCTGTCCTTTTTGGTTTTCCGAAAGATTTGAGAGCAAAGCCTGATCGTCTATTTCAAATTCAGATTTTCCGGCATGTGCACACAATATCCACCCCAGACGAATCAACTCCGGATCCGACTGACTGCTTTGATGGAATCCCAGAATCACATCGTCCCATGGGAAACGCATCAAATCATAACTGATTCCTGCGCCGCTTTCGCCAAGTACAATTGCGGAAATCGCCTGCTTCCAGTTCGAATCGTATGGGATGGCTCGTAATTGCCCGCTCATAATCAGGTTCATCTGGTATTCTGTCTGCGGTATTCTGACGAATTGCCGATGCAATTGTTCGAGGCAAATTCCTGTGCTTTGGGATAGCTGCGATTGTTCGTACAGTTCACACCACATCAGTGATGCCATATCAGCCAGTCGTGCATCTTCGACACGATGAAACATCGCAAGCAAAGACATGGCTTCATATTTGAAGCCATTCCAGATGAGCTGATGAATGATCACGCTCAGCATCACCGTTTCTTCTTCTTGTATCGAACGATTCTCGCTGAGCTTGATGTATTGCATAAAGCAAGCGTATACGGTGGCGTGGGCGAAATAGATGCGCTGTGTGGAATCTTCATTTCTGAAGGAACATGCAGCAGACAAGATCTGGAACAACAATGCAGTGCAGTGATCTCCAATGCCTTTCAGGCTTTGGAAAACCGAGATGAATTCATCCGCCTCAATCTTTTCCGGATGTTCAATGATATCAGCCATCAGCATCAGATATCTGACGAACCGGCGTTCTCCGCTATTCCAATGGCCGCCGTTGCGTTCATATCGTTTGAGAACATCAACGCCATTCGCATATTTGCCGAGGATAAATAATCCCTTGGCCAGTCCGATGTATGTCGAACTGGCTTCTGAACCAGCAATCACTGCAGCGGCATAATAAGACAATGCCTGAAATGAACAGCCGGATTGCGTGGACAGAATATCGCCAAGACATGTCCATGCGAACCAGTTGGTCGGATCATACGAAGCCAGGCATTGAAACAGCTTATACGCTTCTTCTATTCTGTTGCGATCGAAATACAGAACGCCGAGACTCATCAGACTGTGCTTAAAGTCCGGGCAAATCTCCAGAACAGATTCATGCAGAGAAATGGCGCGTTCTCCCTCATCCAGTTCTGCACAGGTATCGCCAAGCGCAGCCATAACGATGACATTATTCGGATTCAGGGTATTGGCTCTGACAAAATCTGCCTGCGCATATTCATACTGGTCGATCAGGATGTAGGCGAGTCCGCGTAAAAGATAAAATTCATAGCAATCGGGCTGCTCAAGAATACACGATTCAAACAGACTCAGCCCCCGGCGTCTTTTGCCATTCAGAATGAGGAAATAAGCCTGATAAGCTGACAGACGGGCAGGAGGCTCGGTAATCGATAGCTCTTGAATTTTTTCCCAATTTTGCTTTGCGTCGTCGAAATCATTGCCGGACAGCGAGAGCAAAATCATGTCCAACAGCACTTCCAGGCGCTCATCGTCATCTTCCAGATCGGGTAACCATCCGCTGAGCAAAGTCATACCCTCGCTCAGATTACCACGAAAGATGCCCTCTCGAATTTCTTCAAGACGCTTCATAAAAACGGTCTTATTCACATACACTCCTGTTCGTCTGTGGATATCCCACACATGAAAAGACGCCACGATATACCATATCACGATTTTCAATCATTTTAAACAACCGCATGCATCTTAAACAGGGTTACCACATTTACTTTTGGCATGATTTTGTTCAAGCCCGTTAGGGCTTGAATATCAATAGCCCCCGGCAAAGCCGGGGGATGGTGAAT
>JAEEGL011208799.1_pt1 | contig 36865 bp, 33 predicted proteins | sample 9134231 | NCBI WGS metagenome assembly JAEEGL01 (sample SAMN16246548, study PRJNA631951) | gut metagenome | biome: gut microbiome; feature: rumen; material: fiber-attached | host: Bos | place: Iran: Karaj | collected 2018-10 | reverse complement strand
AGAGAAAGAACATTGCGAGCGCCGAAGATATGGGCAAAAATCCCACACATATCACCTCGCAGAGGAATGACGAGGAATTCTGGGCAAAAGAAAAGTCATTCTTTGAGCCTGTTATAAGCTTTATTGTCCGGCTGTTTAATCTGTTTTATTCCTTCGCAAGCTCAATCGGTTTAGGTTAAACGATGTAAAAACAGGTTATCCCACCCCAGTTTCTCAGCAGAAAAAACTTAGTTGTTTTTTTCGGTTTTAAGTTATCACTCAAATAAGCCTTGGGGTACAGAGGCCAAAAAAGAAGGCAATACGCATCAGCTTTTTGCCTGTCCGGGTCTCAATATCGGCGAAATCCCTTGATATATAAGCAACCCCAGTTCTCAAATTGAGACCCCGGATTTTCTCAAAAAAGATTTTTTGAGCTCGATTTTACGGGTCTCAATTCGCTATCAAATAGGGACCAAATCCCGCGAGGCCTTGATATATAAGGGCTGAAAATCGAAAAAATTCTCAAAGAGATAACAAATCAGAACAAATTATGCAGAATCCCTTGTGTTTCAAGGGATTCTGTTTTTTACTTATATACTTTAGATATGAAAAATCGCAAAAACCATCGGTAACAGCCATTCCAAAAGGAATGGCTATTATTATTTTGACAACATTTTATAAAAATTCTTTGCTACATTTCTCTTATTGAATTTTGTTGTGTGCGTGTGATATGATATTTATATAATATTTAAACGCCTGACAGCGGTTGAATTTCCGACAGTGCCGAAAGGTGTGATGTCCGGAAAGAACGGCAAGCGGATATGAAAACGGCGGAGAATGAGATTGGGGGATTAAGACGATGCCGAAGGCGATGACAGACAAGGCAAGAGCACGCGCAAAAGCGCTGGTTGAGAAGCTCACTCTTGAAGAAAAGCTCAGTCTGATTGTGGAGACTGCCGATGCGGTTGAGCGGCTCGGTATTCCGAAATACTACCACGGAAACGAGGCGCTGCACGGAATTGTGCGCCCCGGAAAATTCACCGTTTTTCCGCAGGCAATCGCTTTCGGCGCCATGTTTGACGACACATTTCTTGAAACTATTGCAAAAGCCATTTCAACAGAGGCAAGGGCAAAATATTTCTACGGTGAAAAGGAAGAAAACGCAGGCGAGCCATACGAGGGTTTATATAACGGTTTGCTGACCTTCTGGAGCCCCGACCTTAACCTTGCGCGCGATCCGCGCTGGGGAAGAACAGCCGAAACCTACGGCGAAGACCCGTTCCTTGCGGGCAAGTGCGGTGCCGCCTTTGTGCGCGGCATTCAGGGCAGTGATGATAATTACCTGAAAGCGGTTGCGACTCCGAAGCATTTTACCGCCAACAATGAAGAGCACAACAGATTCTCCTGTAATGCGGTTATGAGTGAAAAAACGTTTCGGGAATATCATCTGGAGCCGTTTCGCATTGCCGTGCAGGAGGGACATCCCGAGGCGGTTATGGCGGCTTACAATGCGGTAAACGGCGTGCCCTGCCATGAAAACCGCCGTATGCTGACTGATATTCTGCGCGGCGAGTGGGGTTTTGACGGCTACGTTGTTTCAGACTGCGGCGGTGTAAGCAGTTTATGGGATTCACACCATAAGGAGCCAGACGAGGTCTCCGCTGCCTCTGCGGCGCTCAACGCGGGAATCGATCTTGAGTGCGGCGAACACTTTTTTAAAAAATATCTTAAAGAAGCGCTTGAAAAAGGAATGGTCAAGCAGGAGCGCATAGACGAAGCGGTAACGAGAGTTATGACCGCGCGTATTAAAGCCGGTCAGCTTGACGACCCGCAAAAACTGCCGTGGTATTCAACACCGTTCTCTGTAATCGGCTGCGAGGAGCACGGAAAGCTTGCGTATGAGGCGGCCGTCAAATCGGCAGTGCTTCTGAAAAACAACGGCGTTCTGCCCTTAAAAGATAAAAATATTACCGTAGCCGTATGCGGCAACAACGCAAATGTTGCGCAATTCGGCGATTACAGCGGTGTGCCCGTGCACGCACCCGTCACTCCGCTTGAAGGCATAAGTGCATATAAAGATGTAAATGTGCGGTTTGCACCCTGGCAGTTCACCGAAACGGGCGAAGATTTCAAAACCGTGCCGGCTGCATATCTTTACTGCAACAATGAGCCGGGCGCAGAAGGTTCATATTATGACAACCCGCACTTTGCAGGGCTGCCGAAAAAGCGGACAGACAGCGTTCTGGACTTTAAATGGGATGACCAGATGCCCGACCCGTTTATTGATTCGCCGACATTTTCGATAATCTGGAGAGGCGAAATCAAAGCCCCCTGCACCGGAACATACCGGTTCAGCGTGCGTGCGGCAGGCAGCGCCGAATGCACTCCGCCCGAGCTGTTTCTGAGCCGCGGCGATTATGAAAGCGGTGAAGAAATCCGTCTTGAGCGCGGAGAGCACATGGATTTTATTCTGCGTTATGTCAAAAACACGGACAAGCCCGCCTGCACACTCACCTGGCAGATTACGCCCGACGAGGCGGCTGACGATGTTTTTGCCGCTGAAACCGAAGCGGCGGCAGGCGCGGATGCGGTGATTGCGGTTGTCGGTCTCGGTATTGAATATGAGCGCGAAGGACGCGACAAGACTGACCTGTCACTGCCGCGCGAGCAGATTGCAATGCTGAAAAAACTCAGAGAAGCAACCGGTAATCTGATTGTTGTTATTGAAAACGGCAGTGCCGTTGCTATACCGTGGATTGCTGAAAATGCGGATGCCGTTCTGGAAGTGTGGTATCCCGGTGAGCGCGGCGGCACGGCAATAGCCGACCTGCTTTTCGGCAAGGTGTCTCCGTCGGGGCGGCTTCCGCTCGGATTCCCGAAAAATACGGAGGATCTGCCCGCTTTTGACGACTATGAAATGAAAAACGGCAGAACCTATATGTATCGCAGGACGTCGCCTCTGTTTGAGTTCGGTTACGGTCTGTCTTACACTTCATTTGAATATGAAGACATCCGTCAGACGAAGGACGGTGCGGAAATAAAGGTTGCAAACACGGGCAATATGGATGCGGATGAAGTTGTTCAGCTGTATATTGACTCTGCCGGCATCCCCGACCAGCCGCGCCTCAGGTTAAAGGGCTTTAAAAGAATTCATCTCAGGGCGGGAGAATCAAAGACCGTTGCATTTAATCTCAATGACGAGAGTTTTTCGCTGTTTGGCGAAGACGGCGTGCGCAGAGTTTATCCGGGAACATACTGCATATATATTGACGGTCATCTGCCCGATGACAGTTCCTGCCGGCTTTCGGTAATAAAGCAGTAAACGTATTTTGTCTTATAAGCAAAAAGGAGAATAAAGCAATGAAAAAGCTTACAATTTTTTATCTTGAAGACTGCCCCTACTGCCGCAAGGCGGAGGATGCGTTAAAGGAACTGAAAAGCGAAAACTCCGGTTATAAAAAGGTTGAAATACAGTGGATTGAAGAATCGCGGCGCCCGGAAATTGCGGACAAATACAACTATTATTATGTGCCCTGCATTTTCTGCGGCAGCGATAAGCTCTATGAGTGCAGCCCTGCGGATAATTACAGCGAAATCAAGCGGCAGTTTGAAAGCGCTCTGAAAGCGGCTGCCGGGCAATAACCGAGAGTATTCCCCGAAAAGGAGAACAAAAAGTGAAGCGTGAACTGCAGCATTTTTATATAGGTGCTTCATACGGCGGAAATCAGGACTGGTTTTCATCCTTTATGATGCGTGTCGGCGGCTGCGCGGCAGAGACTGCCTGCGACAGCAGTGTCTTTTTTGCGTTGCACCGCGGTCTTACAAAAATCGCACCCGAAAATGTTTCGGCGCTTACCAAAGAGGAATACACGGAGTTTGCCGGCAAAATGCGGCCTTATCTTTCACCGCGGATTTCGGGAATCGACCGTCTTGACATATACACGGAAGGTTATGCGAAATATCTTCGTGAATGCGGTGAGACACGCCTGAAAATGACGCATTTAAACGGCACCGAGCCGTATGAGGAGGCAAGGGCGGCGGTTGTGCGGCAGATTGACGCAGGTTACCCCGTTGCGACGCTTATTCTCAACCACCGCAGCAGAAAGCTGCGTGACTATGTCTGGCACTGGTTTCTGATTAACGGATATAACGATACGGAAAACGGTTTTGAGGTAAAAACGGTGACCTACGGCAGTTATGAGTGGCTTAATCTTGACGAACTGTGGAACACCGGTTATGAGCGGCGGGGCGGTTTTGTTCTTTACCGCATAGATGAATAAACGGATTGACAGATAATAATGTTATATCCGGCTGAAGAGAGGTTGAAATCACTATGGTAAAAATTTTCGCATACTTGTTCACCGTCATTTACATGTTTTTTGCGTCTGCGGGGATTCTGCAAAACGGTGCGGACAACTGGGCGCTCGACATTCCCGTTTATGAAGGCGGGAGAATCTGCGACGAGGTTTATCTTGACGGCTCGGGAATTATCAGCGATGCCGAAGGTCCCGTCGGAACCGAGAGCAGGATGGAGCTTGTAAAATACACCACTGCGGAGGAATACGCTCAATATTGCGACGAGCTTGAAAAATCGGGATATGAAAACGTCTTTTCCGGCACAACGGGCGGAATTGACTGCAACGCATACAGGCACGGCGGAAAGCTTTACTACACATATTTTACGGTCAATAAAAATGAAGTGAGAATAATTGAGGATAACAACACCCGTTCGTTTGAAGATTTCGGTTATTCGTGCAATGAGGGCGAAGGGGTGACGGTTTATCAGTTTGACTACCCGTATGCCGATTTCGGAGAGCACAGGGATGAAGAAATCTATTCCACCAACGGAATGATGTATATTATAAAGCTTGCCGACAACAGTCTTATTGTGGTTGACGGCGGCTCCATAAGGCAGTCGTCGGATAAAAACATTGACGAGTGTATGAAGCTTATGCGGAAAATCACCGGCACAAAAGAGGGAGAAAAGGTAAATGTTGCGCTCTGGTTCGGAACACACGGACACAGCGACCACGTGACATTTTTTTACAAGCTCATCGGCTATTATCACGATGAAATAAACCTTGAAAGAGCAATGTTCAACTACCCGTCGCTTTCGCTTGTTGAGCACGACGAAAGAATCGACATGTATCGCAACAGGTTGGGCGAGCTTTACCCCGATGTAAAATATCTCTGCCCGCATACGGGAATGCGTTTTAACATTGCCAACACTGAAATTGACGTTCTCTACACGCATGAGGATGCGGTAAACGCTCTCACGGGCAAAACTCCCGTTAAGAACGCAAACGACGGTTCGACCGTATGCCGCATAACGGCGGCGGGTAAGAGATTTCTTGTTACAGGCGACATTGACGTGCTCGCACAGGACAAAATCCTTTCAATTCACGAAAAAGATGAGATAAGGTGCGATGTTTTGCAGGCGGCGCACCATCTTTATAATCCTGTGGCAGTTATTTATGATTACGCCGACGCCGAGTATGTGCTCTGCCCCATGTCAGAAGGCAGAGGAGCGTGGCTGCCCGGAAATGCATCCGCACGGCTTTTCTATGACAAGGCCCACATGCTTTATGCGGGAAATGCGATGTATATTATTGAAATGAACAGGGACGGGCTGCGGCTCACTCAGGACCGCACGGACTGCGTGCCTTATGATGACTCGTCGATGAACGACATTCATTGAACGCAGAACAAACGGTAAACTGAATATCTGAAGAAAATGATAAAGCGGCGGAATCTGCGTTAAAGCAGGTTCCGCCGCTTATGAATTGCGGTTTTTCTGAAGTTTTTTGTTACTCCGTTTTCTCCTGTTCAAAGACGGCGGAAATATCCTTGATGACTACCTGATCGCCTGTCAGGAGATATGTTTCGGGGCTGTCGCAGTGCGGGCATTTTTTGCCGTATTCGGTGGTTCTGTAGGTTTCACCGCAGGCGCGGCAGTAGGTTCTGCCCTCGATTATTATCATTTCAAGCTCGGCTTCCTGCAGATAGGAGGTCCGCTTTTTTGCCCAGTTGAAAGCATCGAGAAAGAGCTCGGGCACAATGGTGCTGACTTCGCCGATTTCCATTGTGATTCCGACTACCTTTTGTGCGCCGTTGTCGGCGGCTATTTTATCCACCTGCTCAACGACATTCATAACTATACCGAGTTCGTGCATATATCAGTCTTTCTGCGCCCTTTTCCACTGTTTGCGTTTTTCACGCATAATTTTTGCCTCTTCGGAGCCGGAATTTGCGATAATTTTGCCGAGACGGGCAATCTCATATTTCATAAGATTCGTTACCTTGTCTTCAGCCACACGCATATCGGAGCACTTCGGATTGTCTCTGATGAGGTGGATGGCGTCAAACTGGCACTTGGTTGTGCAGAGACCGCAGCCGATGCAGAGATTTGGGTCAACATAGGATGCGCCGCAGGAGAGACATCTTGCGGTTTCGGTTCTGACCTGCTCCTCCGTAAAGGTGAGGTGGAGATCCTTGTAAGACATCTTATGGTCTTCGGAATTATCCATACCCGCTTCCTGCCTGCCGGCTTTATCGTAATCGGGGAAGGTTATGTCGTCTTTGTCAAGAGGAGTATAGGCGCGTCTGTTTCTGCCGATTGTCATATCCGCCTTGGGTCTGACAAAACGGTGAAGGCTCTCCGCCGCCTCGTGACCTGCCGCAATGGCATCAATGACAAATTTGGGACCTGTGTAAACGTCGCCGCCTACGAATATATCTTCCTGCGCGGTCTGATAGGTGAATTTGTCTGCCACGGGGTAATTGCCGTGCCAGAATTCGACCTTTGTGCCGTCAAGAAGCTTGCCCCATTCGATTGTCTGACCGATTGCGAAAACGATTTTGTCTGCCTTGACTTCGATTGTTTCGTTCTCATCATATTCGGGGGCGAATTTGCCGTCTGAATTAAAGACGGAGGTGCAACGTTTGAAGATGATACCGGTAACCTTGCCCGAATCATCGGTGAGCACCTCTTTGGGACCCCAGCTGTTGCAGATTTCGATATTCTCTTCAAGTGTTTCGGCTATTTCCTGCTTTGTGGCGGGCATAATATCGCGGGACTCGAGAGAGAACATTTTGACGCTCGAGGCGCCGAGACGGTGGGCGTTGCGCGCGCAGTCAACTGCGACGTTGCCGCCGCCGACCACAACCACGTCGCCGGTAAAAGATTCTCTGTTTTCATAGCTCTTGCGAAGGTATGAAACGGCTATGTCGGTGCCCTGTGCGTCATCGTTTGCAACTCCCGGGCGTCTGCCGCCCTGGCAGCCGATTGCGATATAGAATGCTTTATAGCCCTGCTTGCGCAGTTCGTCGATTGTGACATCTTCGCCGACGTTGACACCGCATCTGATTTCAACGCCGAGTTTGCGTAAAACATCTATTTCTGCCTCAATGACATCCTTTTCAAGCTTGTAGCTCGGAATGCCGTATGTGAGCATACCGCCGGGAGTGGGATTCTTCTCAAACACTGTGGGTGTGTAGCCCATCTCCGCGAGATAGTAAGCCGCTGACAGACCTGCGGGACCGCCGCCGATTATTGCTATTTTATCATCCCATTTGCCGTAAACGGACTGAACCGTTTTTTCGGGGATGTAGCGGTCTTCGCTTCTGAGTTCAAGGTCGGCTACAAACTTTTTAACCTCATCAATTGAGACGGGAGCGTCAACAAGACCTCTTGTGCAGGCGTCTTCGCAACGCTTGTTGCAGACACGGCCGCAGACTGAGGGGAAGGGATTTTCTGTTTTTATCATAGCCAGCGCTTCGCGGTATTTGCCGTCGCGGGCAAGCTTGAGGTATGCCTGGATGGGAACGTGAGCCGGGCAGGCGGCTTTACATGGCGCACTGCCCTGTGCGTAGGTGTTTGACATAACCTTGGTGTCGCGGTAGTTTTCATCCCAGGCGTATTCGCCCCAGCGGACTTTGTCGGGAAGGATGGCGTGTTTGTATTCAACGGGAGAACCGTCTTTTTTGCAGAGCTTCTGACCGAGTTTTACGGCACCTGCGGGGCAGATTTCAACGCACTTGCCGCAGGCGACGCACTTGTCGCGGTCAACCTTTGATGTGTAGGCGCTCCTTGAAAGGTAAGGAGTGTTGAAAAGCATTGACGTTCTAAGAGCGTTGCAGATTCGCACGTTGCAGTTGCAGATGTCGAAAATCTTGTTTTCACCGTCGATGTTTGTTATTTGATGAACGTAGCCGTTCTTTTCGGCGAGCTCGAATATTTCGAGCGCACGCTCTTTGGTGATATAGTGGGCGCGGTGGGTTTCAACTGCATAATCCGCCATATCGCCGAGCTGAACGCACCAGTCGTTGCAGTCATCCGTGCAGCCCTCGTCAAGCACTGCCCTTGACGCTCTGCACGAGCAGATGCCGGCGGCTATGTGACCGTCATATTTTTCAAGCCAGTATGAAATTTTTTCAAGAGTGATTGCCTCCTGCTGAGCGTTGATTGCCTGCTCAACGGGAATGACGTGCATACCGATGCCCATACCGCCCGGGGCAACCATATGGGTGATGCCGGCAAGAGGAATATAGGTCATTCTCTCAAAAAAGCTTGTTACTGCTGGGTTCTTCTCGATACGGTCGAGCGAGGAGTTGAAGAGCTCCGCTGAGCCGGGCACGAAGAACGGGAGACGGTAACGCTTGATTTTGGGAGCGTCCTTTATGGGATGGTCGTCTTTAAGATTGTGAGTGTAGTTATCGCCGTAATCATATTCGATAATGCCGATAACGGACATCTGCTCATAGACCTCTTCAAGGTGCTTCGGGTCAACGCCCTTGTGAAGCTTGATGAGGTCGTCGAGAGTGTAGTGTTTGCGAAGCTTCATTTTGTTGCAAAGGTCAACCATTTCGGGGGTGAGCACTTCGCGAAGGCCCCAGTATTCGGGGTCATCGGCGGAAACTCCGCCTATTTTGTGAACTACAACATCTGTAATTCTTTTGCCGAGTTTTGCGTAATTCTTCTGAAAATCTTTTTCGTTCTGATATTCGCTTCGGACGGCTTTGCTCTGTTTAAGCATATATTCACCTCTCGGATAGTTTTCGGACAAACCAGTTTATGAGTTCATCCATATTTTCGCCGGTTTTTGCCGAAACCGCAATAACCGAGGCATCGGCATTTCTTGCCTTTATGTATTGCCTGCACTCATCCATATCAAAATTGAAATAAGGCAGAGTGTCTGTTTTGCTTATTACGGCAAGCTCGCTCTTTTCAAAAACAAGCGGATATTTGAGCGGCTTGTCATTGCCCTCCGGCACGGAGAGAATAACCATATTCACGGTAGCGCCCGTGTCGTATTCCGCAGGGCAGACGAGATTGCCGACATTTTCAAGGAAAACGAGGTCGAGCCCGTCGCCGAGCGCAGAAAGCCCCTGCTGCGTCATTCCCGCGTCAAGGTGGCACATACCGCCCGTATGAAGCTGGACTGAACGCACTCCGGTTTTTTCGGCAACCGTGACGGCATCCTTGTCGGAGTCAATATCCGCCTCCATAACGCCTATATTGAACGACTCTTTAAGAGCATTGATAAGCGCAACAAGGAGCGTGGTTTTTCCGCTTCCCGGGGAGGACATGACGTTGACAAGGCAGATTCTTTTTTTGCGCAGGCCGGAGCGGAAAAGCTCCGCCTGCGCATCATTGTCTTCAAAAACGCTTTTGGACAAAAGGATTGTTCTGACTTCCTGCATAGTCAATTAAAAGAATCTTCCGATAATATCTTTGCTGGCGGCGCAGGTGTCTTCCATATCGCCGAAGGAAATGATTTCGCCTGCGTAGTAGGTGTTGAGGTTGCCCTGGAGAGCTTCAAGCTTGTCATACCAGCCGTCGGCGTAATCCTTGGGAGATACGTGCGGGCAGTAATAAACCTCCTGGGCATAGAGCTTCTCTTTGATGGGGAAGCCGACCTTTTTCATATCCTCATCCATTGTTTTCATTACGGTGTCATAATCGACATCGGGTGTTCCCGTATGGTTTGCAAGCGCATAGACGGTTGCGGGGCAGTCTCTGTCAAGGTGCTGCCATCTGTTGTAATAAACCATTGCGTGACCGAGTCTTTCGGGAACCATATTGTCAACCATATAGCCGGAGATGTTGGGGCTCTTGCCGGGCTCAAACGTGGCTATGTAGTCGCAGTATCTTTCGTGGATGATTTTGCCGAAGAGTTCTTTTTCTTCCTCGGTTGCATCGGCATAATCCTTGAAATAATCAAGAGGAGTTGTAACGATAAGCTTGTCGAAGGTCTCGGTGCTCTCTTCGCCGTTCTTTCTGATTGTGACGGTGACTTTGCCGTCTGCGCGGTCAACCTTGACAACCTCTGTCTCGAGCACTGCGGGGTGCATAAGCTTTCTGTTGACGCTCTCGTAAATCTCCTGCGTTCCGTCCTGCCAGGTCCAGAGCTTCATATTGACAAACTCAAGAGCGGTGGTAACGTCGAGATATTTCATAACAAGAGCGGCGGGAATCTCATCGAAGAAGCCGTAGCCGAAGGAGGTGAAGGGAGCTATCCAGATTCTCTGAACCTCTTCAACGCCGTTTATTTTGCAGAACTCCGAGAAAGGAAGGGCGAGGTCTTTGAGGTTCGGGTTTGTGCCCTTGATATAGTTGGGGAAGGAGCTCTCTTTTGTGGCTCCGCAATAGCCGTCAACGCCCTTGGAAATGCCGTAGTATTCGCCCTTGGCTACGCCGAGGTGACCGTAGCAGTCATAGCCGACATATTTGGTCTGCATAAGCTCGTTGAGCTTTTTCATCTGCTTTTTGAGTTTGAGCAGTTTGAGCATTTTGCCGATGGAGAAATTCACTTTGGGCTCGAAGGGATGGTCCACCGTTCCGTCAAGGTTGCGGAATTCTCTTCTCATATTCGGCTCGCCGTGTTTGAAATCGGGACCCTTGTGGTAGTAGCCGCCGAATTCTTCCATTTCGCTTACTGCGTGATAGGTGATTGCGCCCATGATTGCGCCGGTTTCAAAGCTTCTTTCTTCTTCAACGCCGTTGTGCTTTACCTTTAGCTTGGGCGACCAGCATTTGCCGCCGACCTTGCCGAGCTTTTCATAAATAACATAGTCCGAGTAACCCTTTTTTTCGAGATACATTGCGCAGGAAAGACCTGCGGGACCTCCGCCGATGATACAGATTCTTTCGTTTTTGTCAGCCATAAATCTATTCTCCTCCTCTGATTTATTACTTTTTGATTTTTCTGACAGTTTCGCTTCTGATGTATTGTTCAAGTTCGTCAATGCCTTTGCCGTTCAGAGCGGATGTAAAGAAGATTTTTGCCGAGTCATTACGCTTTCTGATGTTTTTTTCGGCATTTTCGAAGCTGAAGTCAAATATGGGCGCCACATCGGTTTTTGTGACGGCAACTGCGTGTGCCACCTCAAACATAAGAGGGTATTTCAGTGGCTTGTCGTCGCCTTCGGGAACGCTTAACAGCACTAAATTCATATCTGCTCCCGTGTCAAATTCGGCGGGGCAGACGAGGTTGCCGATATTCTCAAGGAAAATGAGGTCGAGACCGTCTGTGCCAAGTGCCTGAAGCGCCTCGAGCGACATCTGGCAGGTTATGTGGCACGCGCCTGCGGTATGAATCTGAATAACCCTTGCTCCCGTTTCGCGCTCAATAGCGAGCGCGTCTTTGTCTGAGTCAATATCCGCCTCTATGACTCCGATTCTGAAATCATCTGAGAGGCGGGGAATGAGTTTTGACAAAACGGTGGTTTTGCCTGCGCCGGGCGACGACATAAGATTGACATAGAATATGCCTTTGCCGTCAAGCAGAGCGCGGACATCTTTTGCCTGTTCATTGTTTCTTGAGAGGATATCCTCTTTTATTGTAAATATTTCCATAAATTGAATTATATTAAAATATATAATAAAAGTCAACAATAATCGCAAAATGGGTTTAAAATTAAAAAGCGAAGTAAAAAACCATCGGGGCAAATACTGTCCCGACGGTTTAATAATTATTGTTTTTGCAGGGCGGTCCGGAGCACGGGCTCGATAGCTTTTGCCATACAGTAAAAGCCGAGGTCGTTGGGGTGGCAGGTATCCACCGTTCCCGAGTCGCCGCCGAAGATATTCATAATCTCAATTCCGTCAATGAAAAAAACGTTTTTATCTCCGCTCAGGAGCGCCTTCTCATAAGATTCTTTGACAATATCCCGCATTGCGAGGTCTGTCCCGTTGGGATTCGGCTGCGGTCTTGAAAGCATAATGACAGGCAGTTCCGGGTTCTTTTTGCGGATAATACCAAAAAACGGATAATGTGTTTTGCGGAGGTATTTCGGGTCGGGAGCGTTGTGGTCATAATCCATGACAAAGACGGACATCGGAAGGTCTGCAATATATTTCGCCATACATTTTTCGCCCTTTGCGCTGCCCGAAAAGCCGAGATTGATGTGGTCGCACGAAAGAAGACGCGAGAGGATGTTCTGATAAGCGTTGCCCGGGCGTGAAGCGCACCCGCCCTGGGTAATTGACGAGCCGTAATAGACGACCGGTTTTTCCACGGGGTATGGGGCGGATTTTTCAATCTTACTGCCCTGCGGAAAACCGAGTTCAAGCTTTGTCACGCCGCTGTAAAGCGGGAAGTGAACGGTGATTTCGTGCATATTGCCGTCGCCCGGCTGAAGCTCGGCGGAAAAGCCGTTCTCCATATCCACAGGCGGAATAAATGTGCCTTTATAAACATTGTCAGAGTAAAGGTCAAATCCCGCCGAGCCGGTGAGAGCTATATGCGGCATCTTTATTACTGCGCGCATTTCTGCACGCAGAGTTATTTTCTCTGCATCGGTGCAAAAGCGGACGCGCCCGCCTGCAGTGTGAATATTAAGCCCTTTCACGCCTTCATTGGATGCGGCTGCCACATCATAAGGCAGGCGGTAATAACCGTCGTTATCCTTTAAAAGACCGTGAACGGTGAACGGCGGCTCCGACACATCGAAGAAAACTGTCTGCGAGCCGTCGGGAGACCTGACCGTGAAGTTTTTGTCGATTTTTTCAATCTGCATATTTTATTCTCACTTTTTTAAGATGAATCAATGTTTTATCCGACCGCTTCAAAATGCAGGTCGGTGTTTTCAGCGGCGGTTACAGAAAACACGGCAAAGCCGCCGTCCGCTTCGACGAAAGCGACGTTATCCGCTCCGGCAAAGCTGTTGTTCTTGCAAATAACGCTGCCGTTGAGCTTTACCGACTGCCCGTCGGAATACGGCACACAGACAAGCGCCTTTGTGCCTGCAGGCACTGATGCATCAAGAACAAAAGAAGCACCGGTTCTGGTTTCGGTTACGGTTATATAACCTATGACCGACGGAACAACACATTTAATTGTATCGGGCTCTGACATCTGAGGTTTTATGATGAATTCGGAATAGCCCGCTTTCAAAGGTCTTATGCCCGCAAAGTATTTGCTCATAATAACCATAGGTCCGCCCGACCAGGCGTGATTCATGGTGCCGTCCGCCTTGGTCCAGCCCTCCCAGAGAGTGGAGTAATCCTCTTCTATCATATCGCCGTATCTCTGCAGCATACGCGCCCGTGCCTCTTCGTATTTTCCCATACGGCAAAGCGCTTCAAGCACATAGAACTCCATATAAGGGCTTGAATTTTTCTTTTTTGTCAGGACGGAAGTGATTACGCCGTATTTTTCTTTTTCGGCAAGTCCCGAAATGACGGCGAGTGCGTTTGCCCTGTCGTCGGGAGAAATAACATCTTTGCTTTTATAGCCGCCGCCCGTCCAGAGGGAGGCGTAGCCTGTTTTAATCCTGCTCATTTTTGCTTCGAGGTCGCTGCTGTTTTTGCCGAGAACCTCAGCCATGTTTTTTATGCAGGAAAGGGCGTAGTAATACCAGGCGTTTTCGATGGCGGCAACATCGGCAAAGCTGCCCCAGTCGAGCCAGTCCCATGAGCCGGCGCGGTGATTGACAAGGTTATTGTCTGCGATTGACCAGAGGTTGACATAGTTGACTGCAGCATCATAAACCGAGCTTATGAAATCTCTGTCACCCGTATAAAGATAGTAAGTCCAGAAACCGCAGACACCCGCAAGCTGTTGAACGGGGAGTTCAAAATAGCCTTCTGTTGAGGGAACAACTGTCTGCAAAACGTTTGTGGAAGCGTCTATGTGACCGAGCATTGAAGCGACGCCCTTCTGGTAGAGAAGATAAGCGTTTGCGTCAAGCGAATACATCGTCATTGCCATTTCGTTTGTTACATCGCCCCACCACTGGGCTCTTTCTCTGTCGGGGCAGTCCATATAATTGTCACGCATGGTAACATAGAGAGTGCGCAGGGATTTCTGCCAGAGTGAATTGAGTTTTTCATCTCCGCATTCAAACATACCCGAGAATTCCGTGTTATATCCGGTTTCTCTGTATTTCAGTTCGAGAATCTTAACCCCCGCAGGCATTTCATAGGTTATATGCTCACCGTTAAACCAGCCGAGCGCCTCAAATTCCTGCACGCCGTCTTTTGTTATATATGTGTCGCTGACGGAACCCAGCCAGGTGTTCTCGGTTAAAATTCTTATCTTTTTGCCGGCTTTTGATTCGACTTTAAGATAGGGAGTGCACTGCGCATTATATGGAATATCGAGGGTTATTGCTTTTTTGACAAGTATTGTGCGACCCTTATAAAGGTCGGAGTTTTTATAATCTTTCAGACCGTAATCTTTGAGAAGAGGGATGCCGCGGGGGTATAATCTGCCCCACGGAGCGCAGCCGCCCTTTCCGTTTTCTTTTGCGTTTTTCCAGGCACTGTCATCAAAGCCGGGAGAAGTCCAGTCGCCGATATCCTTACGTGCATCAAAATAAATATTTGATTCGGGCAGTCTGTAATTGGGCTGAGAGAGACCGTTATCTTTCAGGTATGCGGGGTGGCGGCAGACCTTCCAGCTACTGTCGGAAACTGTGTTGCCCGCTTCAAAAAGGAAGCCGGCTTTGCCGCTGTCAGTGTTGGAGAAGCTGGTATTCTTGCCCCAATACCACACAAGCGCACAGATTATGTTTTTGCCTGATTTTAAATAAGGACCGATGTCAACGCTGTCAAAATAACTGTCGGCAGGTGTCGGACCTCTTTTGACACTGCCTTCAAACACAACGGCTTTGCCGTTGATGTAAAGCCAGTATCTTGAATCGGCGGAAATAAACGCCGTAAGCGTTCCGGGCGCTTCGGCAAGGTCAACGGTTTTGCGGAAGCACATCCAGACGTTTTCTTCACTGCCGTCGGATGAATCCCAGATGAAATTCGCCTTCCAATCGGTTTTCGGCGCTGTGTCAATGCGTGAATACGGCACAACACTTTCGGGAATTTTGTAATCATTTTTAAAATACGGTTTTATGTCAAGCCCTCCTCCGAAAAGAGATGAAAAAAATGCGATTACCGCCAGAAAGAATGAAATAATTCTGTTCGTAGAGCATCACCCCGTTAAAACTCATTCGGTATTGATGATTATATCATAACCGGTTTTACAATTCAATGTGCACAGAAATCTTTGCGACAGAACGGGTGATGTGCTGTTTTTTATGAATTTTGCCGAATAAATTGTGGTTGACGGATAATCCGACCCTACAGATTGTTGTTTTTTTCTGCTTTTTTCGGGGAATAACGAAAATGCTTTTATTTGAGATTTTGCTGTTTTATTTTTTCCGGGTTTTTAGTATAATATAGCAGTATAATATAATGCCGTAGAAGCGGTTTAATCCCGGAGTGTTTTTAATGTTCAGAATCAATCAGAATGAGATGGACTCCTCTTTCAGGATTCCTTCATCCATAGTTGACAAGCACATAAGGCTTGCAAACGAGCACCAACTGAAGGTGCTTTTATGGATAATGCGCAACTCGCCCGACAACCCCGACATTGACGAGATGTGCAAGGCGCTTAAAATGAAGGCGGACGACGCTTACGACTACCTGCAATACTGGGTATTGACGGGGGTTTTGTTATGTGATGACTCCCCTGCACCCGCAAAGCCGGCTTCCGACGCAAAACCGGCTTCAAGGGCGGCTTCCTCAAAAGTCAGTGCCGCACCCGCCGTCCCTGCCGCTCCCGCTGCTGCGGCTGTGCCTGACGCCGCTGAGCGTGAATATTCAAAGCCCTCCATTGACGAGATTGCTCAAAGGGCGGAGGAATCATCGGAGATAAGTTATCTGTTCCGCGAGGCGCAGGTCAAGCTCGGCAAAACAATCGGCTATGATATGCAGTGCGTTCTGCTGATGATGCATGATTACGACGGTCTGCCCGTTGAGGTTATTTTCATGCTGCTTGACTACTGTGTTTCAATCGGCAAAACAAACAACTCCTACCTTTCATCTGTCGGAAGAAACTGGGGAGAAAATGAGATTGACACAATTGAGAAGGCGGATGAAAAAATCGCAAAGCTCCGCAGTGCGGACAGAGTGTGGAAGGAATTTGCCGAAATGGCAAACATAACAAATCCGCGCCCGACAAAGACACAGACGGAATTGCTCGCAAAATGGAACGGCGAATACAAATTCACGCCCGATATGATTTACCTCGCTTATGAGGAGATGGCGGACCACACGACGAAAATGAGCTTCCCGTATATGGATAAGGTTCTGACAAACTGGCATGAGCAGGGAATAAGCACACCGGCTCTGCTTGAAGCGCACAAGAAGGCGGCAGCCGACGCAAAGAAGGAAACGGCAAAGCCCGAAAAAACAAAGAACAGAAAAAGTGGCGCTTCATACGACCTTGAGGCATTCAAGCAGGCGGCTCTCAATGACGACCTGCAATATGAAAGGAAGAAGAAAAAATGAGTTACACCCGTGAAACACTTGCGGCTGTCGAGCGGATTCTTGCAGAGAGAAAAACGGCTGCGGAATCGCAGCAGCTTGAGCGCACGGAGCAGATTATTGCAGAAATACCCGCTGTTGCGGTTTTGCGCAGAAAGCTTGCAAGCACCATGACCGAGGTTATAAAAAGTCTCGGCTCGGGCGGTGATGCGGGCAGTCTGATAAAAGATATTTCCGAAAAAAATCTTGAAATACAAAAAGAAATCGGCGACCTTCTTGAGGCAAAAGGATATGAGCGGGATTTTCTTGAAACAAAATATACCTGCCCCGACTGCAAAGACACCGGCTACATAAACGGAGACAGCTGCTCCTGCCGTCTGGCGCTTCTCAAAGAAGTTGCTTTCGGCTCCCTGCGCTCCAACTCCCCTGTGGGCAGGGCTTCTTTTGACAATTTCCGTCTTGACTATTACCCTGACGAACCGGATGAGGCAACAGGAGTTTCGCCGCGCGCAAGGATGGAGCAGGTTTACAATTTCTGCAAAAATTATGCGGAGGATTTTGACCTTGACTCCGACAGTCTTTATCTTTGGGGCAGCACGGGGCTCGGCAAGACTCACCTTGCATCCGCAATAGCGGGAGAGGTTGCAAAAAACGGATATCAGGTTATTTTCGACTCATCCTCAAACCTGCTCAGAAGACTTGAAAAAGAGCATTTTTCAAGTTCGAGGGACAACGCAAACGACGGTGCGCAGGACGAGCTCATAAGGTGTGACCTGCTGATAATCGACGATTTCGGAACGGAGTTCTGCACGCAGTTTACGGTCTCGGCGGTTTACAATGTCATCAACTCGCGCCTCAACAGGAATCTTCCCGTAATAATCAACAGCAACCTTGACATTGAGGCGGTTGAAAAGATTTATTCCGAGCGCATAGCGTCAAGAATTATCGGCAACTACCGATACATTCAGTTTTTCGGAAGCGATATAAGACAGATAAAAAAGAATTACTGACACGGAGAATGATTTATGGATATTATCGGCCAGATTACACAGCAGTTCGGTTTACAGCGCTGGCAGGTTGAAAACACGGTTGCCCTGCTTGACGACGGCAACACGGTGCCGTTTATTGCGCGATACAGAAAAGAGGCGCACGGCACACTTGACGACCAGATTATCAGGCAGATTTCGGAGCGTCTGGAATATCTGCGTAACCTTGAAAACAGGCGCGAGGAAGTGCGTAACCTCATAACTCAGCAGGAGAAAATGACGGATGAAATCTCCGCTTCTCTTGACAACGCAAAAACGCTCGCGGAGATTGAGGACATCTACCGTCCGTTCCGTCCCAAGAGAAGAACAAGGGCATCAATAGCTAAAGAAAAGGGTCTCGAGCCGCTTGCGGATGCTATCTATGAGCAGAGGGCGGACAGCGGATTCCCGATTGACATGGCAAAGGAATATATCAATGAAGAGCTCGGCGTTGCAACGGCTGAGGAAGCGCTTGCGGGCGCTATGGATATAATTGCCGAAAACATCTCGGACAATGCCGACATTCGCAGACGGCTGCGCAATCTTTTTGAGGTTGCGGGCGTTGTAAATGTTACTGCAGTTGACCCGAATGCCGAGAGCGTTTATGAAACATATTACGATTTCAAAGAGGATGTCAAAAAAATAGCGGAACACAGAGTGCTAGCAATCGACCGCGGCGAACGTGAAAAATTCCTCAAGGTCAGCGTAACTCTTGACAGTGTAAAAGCTTCAAACGTTATCACGAGCGTTACCCTGGCGTCAAACGGCTCCCCCTGCACCGAGGCGGTGCGCGAGGCGGGCGCCGACGCATACACGCGCCTTATTTACCCTTCGGTTGAGCGCGAGACAAGAAATATGCTCACCGAAGCCGCCTGCGCAAAGGCGATAAAAGTGTTTGCAGGCAACACGAAAAATCTTCTTCTTGAGCCACCGCTCAAGGGCAGAACGGTTATCGGGCTTGACCCCGGCTACAGAACGGGCTGCAAGGTTGCCGTTGTTGACCCGACGGGCAAGGTGCTTGACACGGGCGTTATCTATGTTACCAACATGCATTCGGACGTTCAGAAGGAGCAGGCGAAAAAGCTGCTCAAGGGCTTTATTGCAAAATACGGGGTTACCTGTATTTCAATCGGCAACGGCACAGCATCAAAGGAGACTGAGATGTTTGCTGCCGGTCTCATAAAAGAGCTGAATGCCGGCATTTCATATATGGTAGTCAGCGAGGCGGGCGCTTCGGTTTATTCGGCATCAAAGCTTGCGGCGGAGGAGTTCCCGCAGTATGATGTTTCGCTGAGAAGCGCTGTTTCGATTGCAAGACGCCTGCAGGACCCGCTTGCGGAGCTTGTTAAAATCGACCCCAAGGCAATAGGCGTCGGTCAGTATCAGCACGATATGCCGCCGAAGGAGCTTGACGCAGCGCTTAACGGCGTGGTCGAGGATGCGGTAAACTCGGTAGGCGTTGACCTCAACACGGCATCCGCTCCCCTGCTCTCAAGAGTTTCCGGAATAAACTCATCCATAGCGAAAAACATTGTTGCCTTCCGTGAGGAAAACGGAGCTTTTTCATCACGCGCTCAGCTTAAAAAGGTTCCCAAGCTCGGTGCAAAGGCGTTTGAACAGTGCGCCGGCTTTATGAGAATAGCCGAGAGCAAAAACGTGCTTGACAACACGGGCGTTCACCCCGAAAGCTATGATGCGGCAAACGGTCTTCTCGAACTGTGCGGCTATGACAAAAAAGATGTAAAAGACGGGAATATAGGCGATCTGGATGCAAAGGTAAAGCTCTTCGGCGAAGAGAAGGTTGCCGGTAAAATCGGCACGGGCGTTCCCACTCTCAGAGACATTGTCAAGGAGCTTCTGCAACCGGGCAGAGACCCGAGAGACGAGCTCCCCGCCCCCGTTCTGAGAACTGACGTTATGGAGATTTCGGACCTCAAGCCGGGCATGGAACTGACGGGAACGGTCAGAAACGTTACCGATTTCGGTGCGTTTATAGACATCGGCGTTCATCAGGACGGACTTGTTCACATTTCCAAAATCACGAACAAGTTTATAAAGCACCCTATGGATGTTCTGAAGGTCGGGCAGATAGTAAAGGTCTGGGTAATTGCCGTTGACACGGCGAAGGGCAGAATCTCGCTGACGATGCTTGAACCGCAGAAGAAAGAGGCGTAATATAACATAAAAAAGCACGTCGGAGGACGTGCTTTTTCTTTTGTCGCCGTTGACAAGATTTATTGCAGTATGTAAAATGAAAGCGGTGATTATATAATGATTAAAATCATAAGCATAATTCAATCTTTTTTTATAGCCGTGGGGCTGGCGCTTCAGGGACTGCCTTATTTTTTCACGCCTACGGCTGAATTTGACCTGAAAAATACGGGCGATGAGATTTCATCACGCGCCTGCGGGTATCTTTACGGTCTGGCGCAGGAAGAGGTGCCTTCATCCGAGGCAGTCCGGACACTTGACATTTCAAGTCTTTCGCAGAAGGTTCCGGGTGGCTTGCAGCACCCGATCGGCGATGCAGACGACGTTTCAAAACAGTTTTATAACTGCGATTATGTTGTTGTATATTTGCAGGACTGTTACCCGACCTGGTATTACAACCATAAAGAAATTGAGGAAATGCGAAAAAACGGCACTTACGACTGTGAGGAGTTTGTGAAAACCGATTTTCTGCCGAAGGTCAGGCGGTGCGCCTCGGAGATTTCGCAAAAGGAATATGCGGATAAAATCGTCTATTGCCCATACAACGAATGCGACAACGGCGTGTGGTTCGGCACTGTGAACGCCGACGGCTGGCCGGAGTTTGACGATGCGGCAAAGGCAAGATTCTATGACGCTTGGAAAAAGGCGTATGACATTATAAAATCGATACATCCGGGAGCAAAAATAGGCGGACCCGGCTACTGTGACTATAACATTGACAAAATCACGCATTTTTTGAAATTCTGCAAAGACAACGACTGCCTGCCCGATGTTATGATATATCACGAGCTGTATGACACATCCGCAGTCTGGTGGCAGGACCATGTTGAAGAATACAGACGTCTGGAAAAGGCGCTCGGAATAAGCGAACTACCGGTTATTGTAACTGAATACGGCTGTATGTTTGAATGCGGCGTGCCGGAATATATGCTGCACTACATTAAATCCATTGAAGCATCGGGCGTTTACGGCAATGTTGCCTTCTGGCGCCTTGCTGACAATCTCTGCGACACGGTAACCAACGCGAACTGTCCTAACAGCAACTGGTGGCTTTACAAGTGGTATTGCGACATGAACGGCAGGTTTGTTAATTCACAAATTATCGACCTTATGCACTCGGATTTTGAAAACACCGTGAAATATGCAAGAGACAAATTTCACTACACGCAGTTTGACGCCTTCGGCGCCTACGACGATGAGAGCAAAACGGCAGACATAATCTGCGGCGGCTGTGACTACGATTTTCAGCTGGCGGTAAAAAATGCGAAAAAGCTTATCGGAAGCAAAAAACTGAGAATAAAAACAGAAGCCGTAACATACGAGGGGCTGACGGGCGAGGTTTTTGCTCCGACGGTTATTGCCGATTACAGCGTGAAGGCGACGGACTCGCTTAAAATAAAGATTAAATCTCCCGACAAAAATGCGGTTTATCACGTCACGATAAAGCCCGACGATTCAGCGCCCTTTGAAGAGGCGGACACACTGCCCGCAAGATTTGAGTTTGAACACGGCACACTGCTTGGCAGCGCTTACACCTACGACAGCGCCTACGGCACTACGGGTGAGGTAAACGGTATGTGCGGTGGGTTTGAAAAAGAGGGCGACGGAATAACGCTGAAGTTCACGGTGCCGCAAAAAGGCAGATATGACCTTTCGCTGATTTACGGCAAATGCAACGACGGTCCCTCCCCCGCAGACAGAAAAGATGCGAAGGCCGTTCTCATTTTTGACGGTGAAGAGGATATAATTTCACTGCCGAACACAATAAAAAGCGAATACACGCGAAAATATGATTTCACAAAAGATCTTGACGCGGGCGAACACACAATAACGCTGAAGCACAAAGACGGCACCTTTGTGCTTGACAGTCTGCTTGTCAGGACGGCGAAAGAAAGAAAAGTTTATAATCAATATGAAAAGCAGTCCGGAGAATACCTTGTTGTTGCGCCGGACGACGGATATTACAGTCTGAACACCGGTAAAACGCTCTACCTTAAAAAGGGATTCAACTATGTTTTGGGAGACGGCGGTGAACTGACTGTCCGCCCCTGCGGTTATGATGATTTTTATGTTGCCGCAACCGATGAGCTCGGGCTTTACGGCACCGCCCGGATTAAAGAGACAGGCGGCAGGCGCTGCCTTTCGGGAATAACGAGTGAGGGCGGAAAAGCGGAGTTCAGAGTTACCGCTCCCAAGGCGGGAAAATATGCGGTGACCTTCCTTTATTCCAACAATGAAGAGGGCGGTCTTCACGACTACAACGTTGACCTGATTGAAGAATACATTACCATAACGGCAGGTGGAAATGAATACAATCTCTGGTGCGTAAACACATACAGTGAAATGAATTTTCTGACTGCGGTCGCATACGTTGACCTTGAGGAGGGTGAAAACACCGTCACGCTCTCAAACAGCGGTTACAACTCCTTCAACGGCAGAGTGACGACCTCGCCGGATATAGCTTCAATAGCGGTTAACCCGTATATTAAGTAAAAGAAAAGGGACCTTCTCAGGTCCCTTTTCTTTTTGAGTCTTTTATATTCCGAGAATTGCGGCGGCGTTTTCGCCGAGGATTTTTCTGTTTTCGTCTTCACTGAGCCCCAGCGAGAAAAACGCTTTAAGATACTGCGTGCGGTCAACCCAGGGAGAATCGGTGGCAAACAATATTTTACCGGCGCCGTGTTTTCTGATAATCTCACGGCATTTTCCGGGGTAATTCAGAAGAGAATAGGCGGTATCGAAAAAGACGGGCTTGCCGCAGATTCTGCTGAGCACCTCATCGGGAAACTCGTTTGCGCCGAAATGCGCAAGAACGAGTTTGTTATCAATTACGCCGCCGAGGGCATCGAGCACGTTGAGAATCATCTGCGTGGTGCAGTGGATGTCATCCGGATAGTCGAGGTCAACGCCCGCGTGGGTGACTGTGACGATATCTCTCTTTGCCGCTTCGCGAAGGATTTTTAAATATCTTTCGTCATCAAACCGGGTGCCCTGGTAATCGGGATGAATTTTGATGACTTTTATTCCCGATTCTTTAAGATAATCGAGAATCTCCTCAACGTTTTCACATTCCGGGTGGATTGCTCCGCCGAAGAAAACTCCGTTTTTGCCGTTAAGCTCTGCGGAGAGGCGGTTAATGCTGTGCACCTGTTTTGCGCTTGTGGCAACGGGCAGAGAGACAGAATAATCTATGCCCTCACGTCTGTCTGAATCGACAAGGGAGGCGAGGGTTCCGTCAAGATGCGCCTTCGACCTGCCGCCGGCTTCGAGCTTTGAAATGGCTTTGGCGGCGATTTTTTCGGGGAAGGTATGGGTGTGAAAATCAATTATTTTATAATCTTTCATTTTTCTGCTCTTTCGTTATTGCTGGACATCGGGATTTTAAAATGATATAATAGTAATTGTATTTTAATCATCAGCGGAGGTGATTGCCGAAATGAATAACGCTCCGATAGGATTTCTCGACTCGGGAATAGGCGGGGTGACGGTGCTTAAACCGGCACAGAACCTGCTCCCGGATGAAAGCTATTTCTTTTTCGGCGATTCGGCAAACAACCCCTACGGTGATAAAAGCGATGAGGAAATTATCGCACGTTGCGACGAAATCGTCAATATGCTGGTAAATGAAAAAAAGTGCAAGGCGGTTGTGCTCGCCTGCAACACAGCTTCCGCTAAAGCGGCGGAGTTTCTGAGGGGCAAATACACACTGCCGATTATTGCCATTGAGCCCGCCTACAAGATGGTGCACGACTTAAACCCCGACGGTTTTACGCTTGTAATGGCGACGAGGGGCACCATTGAGAGCGAAAAATTCAACCGTCTTTATTACAAATACAATAACAACAAGACGGTGCTTCTGCCCTGTGCTGGGCTTGCTGACCTGATTGAACAGAACAGGCAGGAGGAGCTTCGCGCCTACCTTGAAAATCTGCTTTGCGGATATGCGGGCAGGGCTGAAAATGTTGTTCTGGGCTGCACGCACTACCCGCTTGCCAAAGATATTATAAAGGATATTCTCGGTGAAATCAAATTTTTTGACGGCGCGCAGGGCGTGGCGAAAAGGATAAAATCGGTTCTCGCCGAAAAGGATTTGCTTTGCGGAAGCGGAAAACAGGGCAGAGTGGAGTTTGTTGATTCATCAGCGGATGAGGGTATGCGCTTAAAGAAAAAAGAGCGGTTTTTTGAACTGCTCGGAAAATACTGACAAAAATGCAAACGGCGGAGTTCTTTTGAGCTCCGCCGTTTTAATATGTTTTTATTTTTCTCTGTCAAGTCTGAACTCGACGGAGCTTTTGAGGTATTTGAGATAATTCTCATCCCGGCACATCGCCTTGCCGGGTGCGTCGGAGAGTTTTGCAACAGGTCTGCCGTTGACATACTGAAGTTTGATGACGATGTTGAGTGAGCCGACGCAGGTGTCGTTTGAAACGAAGGTGCCTATGCCGAACGAGACCTTTGTTTTGTTGCAGAAATAGTCATAAAGCTCCTGTGCGCGGTCAAAGTCAAGACTGTCGCTGAAAAGAAGAAGCTTTGTTTTGGGGTCAACGCCGTATTTTTTGTAGTGGCTGATTATTTTTTCGCCCCACTCGTAAGGGTCGCCGCTGTCGTGGCGGACACCTGAATAGTTGTTGACGTTGGAGCGATTGAAATCAAGCAGGAAGAGGTCTGTTGTTATAGTGTCGGTAAGGGCGGTTCCGTTGTCGCCGTCATACTCGGCAAACCAGTCTTTCATGGCGTAGTGATTGGTGTAGGCAAGCGGAATGGAGTCAATGCCCTGATACATCTGCACGAACTCGTGAGCGTAGGTGCCTATGGGTGTGAGGTTGTGCTTCATTGCGAGGAATACGTTTGAGGTGCCGACACAGTTGTTTGTCTCGGTTGCGAAACGGCGCACGACAACATCCTCCCACTCGCGTGAGAGACGGCGGCGGCAGCCGAATTCGGCAAACTTGAAGGTGTAGGTGCCGTCGTTCATTGCCTTTATTTTGGCGTCGAGCTTTTCTTCGGCGGACTTGCGGAGCTCGTCATAATCATAAGCCATACGGAAATAGACCTCGTTGATTATTTCGAGGAGGTATATTTCAAACTGCATGGCGGAGAAAAGAGGACCGTCAACCACGACGGAGAGCTCGCCTTTTTCTGACAGACTGACGCTGACATAATCTCTTATCGGGTGCCAGAGGCGGAGAAACTCCACATAGTCCTTTTTTATGAAACGGATTGAGCGAAGGTAGTCGAGTTCTTCTTTTCTGAACCTCAGGGCGCAGAGATAGTCAATCTGAGCGTTGATTTCCTCAACCATTTCGGGAGTGAAAACAATGCCTTCGTTGCGGCACTTGAAATAATACTGACCGCAAAGGTCTGTGTGCTTGTGGAAGATGACCTGATCCATATTGAACTTGTAAAGGTCGGTGTCAAGCAGGGATACAACAATGGGATTGAGTTTCATAACAATATTCCTCTTTTAAAGTATATCAATCTGGCAGCTTCTCATTGTTTCGAGCGCCGCATTGTGCTTTTCGGGAGTGACGCCCGCACAGCAGGCGGAGTCAACGGAAATCTGCATTTCGGGGAAGTTTGCTTTAATCAAAAGAGCGTTTGAGACAACGCAGATATCGGTGCAAAGCCCGATTAGTTCAACGCTGAAATCTTCGCCCTGTGCCGCCTCTTCAATAAGGCGGGGAAGTCTGACGGAGCCGAAGGTCGGCTTTTCAACGGTGGTGTAATTTTTGCCCTCAAGCGCGGCGGCGATATCTTCGTTCAGCTGCCAGCCGCCGCTGCCCTTTACGCAGTGAACGACGGGCAGTTTTCTGCCCTCGGCGGTATTGAGATAGTTTTCGCCATGGGTGTCAAAGGTTACAAATATTCCGCCGTCAAAGCTGCGGATTTTTTCGGCGGCCGCAGGAATAATCGCAAGGGCTTCCTTCGTGCCGAGAGCGCCGTTGACAAAATCATTTTGTAAATCAACGGCAACAAGAAATTTTTTCATTTTATCACTTTCTCCGTATTGTTCAATGGGAATCAATAACCCCAATCAACGACATCCCAGCCGCCGTCTTCGGAACGGGCAAGCCACCACTGCCAGTCTGTATATTCCTCGTCAATGTTCCACGCATTCTGACCGTCATCCTCAACCGGCGAATGGAAATCACTGACGAATTCGACGACCTGAGTGTAGGTTGTTTCTTCATCCTTCTCATTTACCCATTTAAGGTTTTCGTCGGTAACGCATTCATCACCCGCATATTTCAGGCTGTGAAGTTCGCAGCCTTTGAACGAAGCGAATTTGCATTTAATCTGAGATACCGCATCGGCGAGATCTTCTTCGGAATAAATCTCCGAGCTGCCTAAATCAACGGTAACATCCGTTTCGGTGACTGCTCCGAGATAGCCTTCAAGCGTGATGCCTTCTGACATAATCTCCTTTGCGATGTCAACCGAGTCAACATAGCGGATATGCCAGGGCTCATAGCTGTAGCCCGTAATATGTTCCTTGCCTTCAAGGTAGCGCAGAATAAAGCCGTAATCGGCGAGCTTTGCGTGAATCTTTGCCCAGATTTCGGGATACTGCTCCATATCTTCGTTATGATAGACATCCTCACCGTCAATGTTCAGGTAGAGGTCGAGAGCAAGCCCGGTGTGATGCTCGGAATAGCCCGGCACCGCAACATATTTTGCAACATACGCCTCGCCGTATTTTTCGGTAAACCGTTTTGCCAAATCCTCCTGCTCGGCAACACTGCGGCGGGCATTGTCAAGGTCAACGTAAATGCCTTCTTCGGCAAGAGCCGACTTGAGCTGAAGATATGCGTTGTAAGCCTTGCTTTCAACCTCAACATCGTCTCCGAGAGAATTTGTCATATGAGTGGTTTCGAGTTTTTGCTCCCAGTCGCCGGGCAGCGGGTTAAGTTTGTTTACAAGAACAAGGTAATCTATTCCGTCGTTTCCGGCAGCGGTTGTATCGGCAGGTTTCAGGGGAGTTTTTGCCGTGCAGCCTGCGGCAAGACAGAGCGCCGCAAACAATGCGATAACCGCAAATACAGTTCTTTTCATAAAAGATCCTCCTTGTTACTCTATTTCAAAACGCAAATCGCCGTTCCGGCAATTGCCGTCTGTTTCGACGATAATATAAACCCTGCCTGTTGAGTCAAGGTCAAGCGAGGATGAAACTTCATCACCCGCGCCGACGGAAAAGAGTTCCCTCCTGCTTCCGTCCGTCCCATAATACACTTTTATTGCGCCCGTTTCAAGCTTAGCGGAATATTTTAACTTTTCGCCCGCATTTTTGCTTTTGAGCTTAAATACATTTGTGCCGTCAAAGGAGTAAAAGCTCATAAAAGCGGAGTCGGAGACATTTGAATGTGCAAAGCCGACGGCTCTGTAATGCGACCTGTAGCCGGAACAGCCGGAAAGGCAGAAAAGCAGGCAGATTGCAAGAGACGCGGAAATCACTTTTTTCATAACAATTCTCCTTTATGAACACAGAAGAAAACGTTTACGGCATACGGTCGCGGAGTTTTTTCGCTTCTTCAAGCAAACGTGTAAGAATTGCGTCTCTCTCATTATCGGGGGCGACTAAGGACTGGTGGTGCGCCTCCATTACACAGTCGCCGCAGTAGCCGATTTTTTTGAGAACGCTTATGAATTCATCCCAGTTGACCGTGCCGTCGCCGGGTATGAGGTGACCGTCGCCGCTGCCGTCATTATCCTGAATATGAAGGGAGAGAGGAACAACGGCGCATTTTTCAAGAACAGACATTTTATAGCCGCTGCAGTGGGCGTGGCCTGTATCGAAGCACCAGCCGAAGTAATCGGAGCCCACCTCTTTGACGAGTTGTGCAATAATTCTCGGGTCTTTTGAAGCACCCCAGAGAATATTTTCGGAAAGCAGGATGACTCCGCATTTTTCCGCCAGGGGGAGCCATTTTTTTATTGCCTCGGCGTTTACCGAAATAAACTTGGATTTATTGTCGATTATGTCGCCGTTTTCGTCTTTCCAGACGGGGTGAACGACAAGATATTTTGCGCCGAGCACAGCCGCCGCTTCAATCGACCTGCCGATGACATCGCCGGAATCCGCCTCTCCCGGAGCATGAGCGTGGGTGTAGGCGATTCCCGCTTCATCCGCTTTTGCTTTGAGGGCTCCTGCCCAGTCGAGATAATCATCTTTAAAGAAGGGAGAACCGTCAAAAACCCAGTAGTCGAAGCCCATATCTATACCTTCGAAGCCGAGGCGCGCAAGGCGTTCAATCGCTGTTTCTGCATTATAGCCCTCCTCGAAAACATCGGTTGTGGTGACTATGCGCGGGTTATAGAGGTATCTCATTGATGAGCCGTCTTTGGCAATATAGTTCATTCTGACGCCGAGCTCTTCCATCCATGCGCGGACCTCAAGGGTTTTGAGGTTGCCGTTGCGGTTATCCCATACCCAGGAGGGAGTGGACCACAGGCAGATTTCAGGTGAAACCGCCTCATAGAAGTTTTTGTCAACGCCGTCCTGACCGTGATGCGCCATTTTGCAGATATCGCAGTCAAGAACTCCTGTGCCCGCATATTTTTCAACAACATAGTTGCCTGCGTTTACGCCGGCATCGCCCGTAAACATAACGCTGACTCCGCCGAGGTCCATACGCATGATTGTTGAGCCCTCGTTGCAGTTTTTCCATTCGGGATTAAAGGTGTAGAAGACTGTGAATTTCGCCGAGCCGATGTTGAAGACATCGCCCTCGGAAAGCTGAGCCGCCTTGTCTCTGAAAGACGGCATAAGGCGGTTGTATTCGGTAATAACCATAACTGCCCATTCGTCGCTCCCGTCATAAAACGACGCTTCGGGGAAGTTTGCATAAACGCGGTCAAAGGTAAGCTCGCTGCCTCTGTTTTCAACAACCTCGAGAAATACCTCACAGTGGTCGTCGTGGGCGTGTGAGAGAAACCAGGCGTCAATATGCGGTTTTTTGTCGCCCGTTGCGGCTTTGAGATATTCGATAAAATAGTCCGTTTCTGTCCTGTGACCGCCGTCAATGACAATTACCTTGCCGTCATCGGTTGTGATAATAAAGCTGTCGCAGATTGTGTCGGTAACGGATTTGAGCATATGAACGGCGTTTCTGTTTTTTGTGCACTGAACGTGCTCGCTTTTAACCTCAAAATATGCCACAATACGCCTCCATAGTTTAATTAACGGGGAGAAAAGTTTTTCAAAGAACTCCGAAATTTTATTTCCCGCATCTTCAAAAAAGGATGCGGAGGAGTTTTCATCCTGCGGCGCCGCGACGGCAAAAGCCGGAACACAGGCGGTAAACAGAAGGATGCAGGTAAGAATCAAACTCAGTATTCTTTTTATCATACGGTTCTTCCTCCGGTTTTGCTGTTATTCTTCGCCTGCCTGTTGTGAACGGCAAGCAGAACGGCCGCCATACATATAAACACGCTTATGCCGAAAATGAGAAGGGGCAGCATTGCGGCATAGCCCCACACGGGACTGACATCCTTGTTTTTGGCTATAACATCAAGGATGAAATACGGATTGTAAAACGGATAAGCGTAAAAGGTCGGTTTAAAAAACGCTCCGCGGACAATACAGAAAAGCGAATACACAAACGGGTATATACCGACCGCAGGAAGAATGCGCTTTTTAATCACGGGCTCTGTGCCTTGTTTTAACCAGAAGACAAGCAACGCAACGGGGTTTACCATATGATGGAGCACCTGCGTTGAATTGAGCAGGCGGTGGTAGGCGGTATCCCACACAAGCGGAGGGGTGAGCCCCATAGGAAAGCCGCTGCAATAGACGATGCCCGCTATTATGACGTATGTTGTGACGAACAGACCGACGGCGGGCTTCTGAAGGGATTTGAGCTTTTTAACACCGAACATCGAAAGTGCCGCCAGCACGCAGTAAAACGCGGCGAAAAGGTTTGACTGGACGGTGAAATATGAGAAATAATTAAATCTGCCGTAATCAACCGTTGTGAATTTTTCGTTATATTCAAACCTGTAAAAACTGACGCGCAGAATTACGGAAAGAATAAGCAGGCAGCCGAGAATCATCAGGAACGCTCCCGTTGATTTTTTCTGCCATACAGAGGAATTTTTCCGACTGCTGTTCATAAACCATCCTCCGGATAATCAATTATTTTATATTTTATCATAATGATTTATATAATTCAATTTTTATTTAAAAGAAACAGGCAGAGGATTTCTCCCCTGCCCGCTTCGTTGCTGTTATCCTTTTTTAAAAAATCTGCCCCGGAAGTTTCAGTTTCTCTTTAAACGGAAAAGCTTTGTCAAATTCTTCAACATCGGCATCGCTGACATAATAGCCCTGAGGAGTCTGATAAACTCCGGTAACGCCGCCGAGATAACCGGGGACAAGCTCTTTGCAGAGAAAGAACGAGGAGTCTGCGCCCTCGGGCAGGTCGTGGTATCTTATGCCGAACCTGCCTGCGTAATCAAAACCGCTTTTGCCGTAAAAGGCGATGTTGCCTTCAAACAAAACCGCTCCGAAACCGAGTTTCGCGGCTTCAGAAAGCGAGTAATCCAGCAGTTTTTTGCCGTAACCCCTGCGTTTAAGTGCCGGTGTTATGCAGATGGGACCCATTGTGAGAACGGGAACATCGGTGCCGCTGTCGGAGTTGATGACGGTTCTCATAAACATATTCTGCCCGATTATTTCGCCGTCTTTTTCCATAACGAAATCGAGCTCTTTTATGAAGGCGGGGTCGTTTCTTAAAACGTGCAGCACATAGTGTTCGCTGCAGCCGGGGCGATAGACGTTCCAGAAAGATTCGCGCACAAGATTTTCAACCGCGTCATAATCTTCCGGTTTTTCGCGACGGATAACACAGTCATTTGTTTTCATTATTTAACCTCCTGATATTGTTGACTGCAAAGGGAGGTGTGCCGGATGCGGCAGACCTCCCGGTCAGCCCGCAATCTCCGGTGAGTTGAACTTTTTCAAACAGTCCGCTCCTTGAATAATATTTATAATCAGGCCGTAAGGCAGATTACCAGATAAACGGAATCACTTTGTATCTGACGCGCTTTTTGTAGTCGGAGTAGCCGTCAAGACCTTCTTCGAGCACCTGCTCCTCGTTTTTTATGCGTTTTGCGATTATTGGAATATACAGGAGCAGAAACGCAAATGAAACGAGCGAGCCGAGGACTATTCCCATTGAGAGAAAAAGAAAAAGCGTTGCGCAATACATAGGGTGGCGCATAACTCCGTAGAGCCCCGTGTCGATTACCTTCTGATTCTCCTGAACCTTAACTGTTCTTGAAAGATAGGTGTTTTCACGCAGAACCTCCGCATACATCACATAGGCGCACAGGAAGAAAACCGCTCCTGTTTTTGCCGCCCACAGCGGCAGAACGAGGAAGCCGAAGCGGTAGCTTAAGCCCGCCGAGACAAAGGCGGCGAGGAACATAATTCCGCTTAAAATAACAACGGTTTTCTGCTCGTTCTGTTCTTCTTTTGCGTTGAGGCGTTTTTCAAGCAAAGACGGGTTTTTAAAGACAAGAACAACACCGGCAATAATCATCGGCACAAACAGTATGATAATGAAGAGCCAACCGTTATAAAACTTTATTGTGCCTGCCGCAGGGAAAAGGAGCAGAGCGATTATGACAAGCCCCGCAAGCAGTTTGCCTGCCGCCTTCAACAGAATTCTGCCGTTCAACGCTTTCACCTTCAATCTGTGATTATTATTCGTTTTTAAGTTTAACACAGTTTTGCGTTTTCTTCAACCGGGAACGGTTATACAAAAAAGAAGAGCTGAATTAACAGCCCTTCTTTTTTGTGTGTATTTTTATTTCTGAGGATACATACCGCAGGAGTGCGAACACTGCGAGCACTTTTTTCCGCACGGTCCTATACCGGATTTTTTATCTTTTATGATTTTCACCGTTGCAAGTATCACTATTGCGGCAAGAACCGCGATTGTAACGATTGTTACCCAGTTATTCTGTAAAAATGAAAGCATATTCACATCTCCTTTCAGCAATGATTCTTATTTAACCAAGAGGTGGTTTTCGTTGTATTTGTTCTTTCTGACAAGCATATAGCAGAGCCCTGCAAATGCAGCGACCGCAGCGATAATGCCGATTATGTGGCTTGTGAAATCGCCCGTGAAAAGGCAGCCGAACTGGAAGACGATGAGCGAAATGAGGTAGGCAAAACCGCACTGGTAGCCGATTGCGAACCAGGTCCATTTTGCGTTGTTCATCTCACGTTTGATAGCGCCGATTGCCGCAAAGCAGGGAGCGCAGAGAAGGTTGAATATGAGATACGAATAACCTGCAAGTGCTCCGTGACCGCCGCTCATTGCGTTGAAATCCGCTGCAAGCGCCGACCAGATTTCGTCGCCGTTCTCGGCAAGCTCTCCGCCGTAGTGGTAAAGCTGACCGAATGTGCTTACGACGTTTTCTTTTGCAATAAGGCCTGTGACGGCGGCAACAGCTGTTTTCCAGCTGCCGAAGCCGAGCGGAATGAAGAGCCACGCGAAGACATTGCCGATTTTTGCCATAAGAGAATTGTCAACATCTTCAACCATACCGAAGCCGTTTTCAAAGCCGAATGAAAGGAAGAACCAGATGACGATTGTTGAAAGGAGGATGACGGTGCCCGCTTTTTTGATGAACGACCAGCCGCGCTCCCAGGTTGAGCGGAGAACAGTTCCGACGGTGGGAAGGTGGTAGGCGGGAAGTTCCATTACGAAGGGTGCGGGGTCGCCTGCGAAGCGCTTTGTCTTTTTAAGCATAATGCCCGAAACGATAATCGCCGCAACGCCGATGAAATATGCCGAGGTTGCCACAAGACCGGACTCGCCGAACAGTGCGCCGGCGATAAGACCGATTATCGGCAGTTTTGCGGAACAGGGAACGAAGGTTGTTGTCATTATAGTCATACGGCGGTCGCGTTCATTCTCAATTGTTCTTGACGCCATAACGCCGGGAACGCCGCAGCCCGTGCCGATAAGCATCGGGATGAACGATTTGCCTGAAAGACCGAAATGACGGAAGATTCTGTCCATTACGAAGGCGACACGCGCCATATAACCGCAGCCCTCAAGGAAGGCAAGCATAACAAAGAGAACAAGGATCTGAGGAACGAAGCCGAGAACGGCACCGATACCTGCAACAATACCGTCGTTGATAAGGCCGAAGAGCCATTCGGGAACACGGCTTTCAAGCAGGGCGCTCACTCCGTTGGGAACCCACTCGCCGAAGAGAACATCATTAACCCAGTCGGTTGCAAATGCGCCTATTGTCTGCATGGCGATATAATAAACAAGGAACATAACCGCGGCGAAAATCGGAAGGCCGAGAAAACGGTTGGTGACGATTTTGTCGATTTTATCCGAGGTGGAAAGCTTGCCCTTGTTTGCCTTTTTGTAGCAGGATTTGATTACGGATGAAATGTAAACATATCTTTCGTTTGTAATGATTGACTCGGCGTCATCGTCAAGCTCGTTTTCCGCCGCTTCAATATCTTCTTTTATATGAGCGAGGTCATCTGCGCTTATTTTAAGCTTTTCAATAACCTTTTCATCACTTTCGAAGAGTTTGACGGCATACCATCTCTGCTGCTCGGAGGGCATATCGTGAAGCAGTCTCTCTTCAATGTGGGCGAGGGCGTGTTCAACCGCCCCGCTGAAGCTGTGCTGGGGAACGCCGGGCTTACCCTTTGCCGCTTCAATTGCCGTCTCAACCGCTTTGTCGATTCCCGTGCCCTTGAGTGCGGATATTTCAACGACGGGGCAGGCAATCTGACGTGAAAGCTCGTTGATGTCAATGACGTCGCCGTTCTTTTTGACGACATCCATCATATTAACGGCAACAACCACCGGGATTCCGAGTTCGACAATCTGTGTGGTGAGGTAGAGATTCCTTTCAAGGTTTGTGCCGTCAACGATGTTGATTATTGCGTCGGGCTTCTCATCGATAAGATAATCTCTCGCGACAACCTCCTCGATTGTGTATGGAGATAACGAGTAGATGCCGGGAAGGTCGGTGATTGTGACATCACTGTTCTTTTTGAGCTTGCCCTCTTTTTTCTCAACAGTTACGCCCGGCCAGTTGCCGACATACTGGTTTGAGCCGGTGAGAGCATTGAAAAGTGTTGTTTTGCCGCTGTTGGGGTTGCCCGCGAGCGCTATGCGAATACTCATATCATAATCCTTTCCGAGTTAGTCTGAGCTAACTTCTGAAACAAAAAAATAAACGATTAAACGATTTCGATCAGCTCTGCGTCGCTTTTGCGGATTGAAAGTTCATAGCCGCGAACGGTTATTTCAACAGGGTCGCCGAGAGGCGCAACCTTGCGGACGTAAATCTCAACGCCCTTGGTTATGCCCATATCCATAATTCTGCGCTTGAGGGCACCCTCGCCGTGAATGCGTTTTACAGTGCAGGTGCTGCCGATTTTAACATCTTTGAGTGTCATATATTCTCCTCCTTGTCAAACATAAATCTTCATTGCCATTTCTTTGCTGACGGCAATTCTTGCCTCTTTGACCTTGACGATTATATTGCCGTTTTGTTCGGTGATTACATTGACGGTATCGCCGACTATAAAGCCGAGGTTTTCAAGGTGTTTTTTAACTTCCGGCTTACCGGCAACTTTTTTGATTATGCCTTCGTTGCCGTCTCCGAGAACTGCAAGCGGTATCATAAAGCCCTCCCGTCTGTTAGTCACAGCTAACCTGTAGCTTAAAATAAATGTTAGCACCCGCTAACCTATTGTTATTATAGTTAGTTTGTGCTAACTTGTCAAGATGTTTTTAATAATTTTATTTGTAATCTTATTTGTTTTTTTAGCATCTTGAATTATTGCGGATTTTGTGCTAATATGGAACAAACAAAGAGGTGAACACAATGGCAAACGCAGAATCCGCTGAAATGTATCTTGAAACAATATATGTTCTTTCAAAGCAGCAGGAAAATGTCCGTAAGGTTGATGTAAGCAAACACCTCAACTACGCCAAGCCCTCCATCACAAGGGGCATAAGTCTGCTTGAAAAGCGCGGGCTTGTAGAGGTTGACGAGGCGGGTAATATCACGATGACTGCCGAGGGCAAAAAGCTTGCAAAAAGGGTTTATGACCGCCACACTACCCTGACGGCTGTGTTTATGAAGCTGGGCGTTGATGAAAAGACCGCCGCTGACGATGCGTGCAGAATAGAGCATTTCATAAGCGATAAGACATTTAATGCTATCAAAAAACATCTCAAGGAATTTGACAAATAGGATATGAACGGAAAACCCTGCCGGTCGGCAGGGTTTTGTTTTTTCAGGTTATAGTAATAACCGGCACCGCAAGCGGAGACTAAATTGAAAACCCGATGCAAAGCATCGGATTGTCTGTGCCTGTTTCACTAAAGTGCAACTTTGTTAATGAACAGACATACAGCGCAGAATAATACAGAATCGGTTTCTGAGTAAATGAATAATTCCATAATTATCGGGTGTAGGCGGCCACCCGACATTTTTAATTTGACAGTTTTTCAGTATTCATTTTTCTGTTAAAAATCCTGTTGTTTTAATGAATAATGAAAACTGAAAAATTAAGAATACGATTTGACAACTTAAATTTCTTTTAAAAACCGAAGCTGCATTTTTTCATTCACATAACCGATGTTTCTATAAAAAGTATGAGCTTCCGTTCTGTGTGCGCCGGAATTCAATCTGATTATTCGGATGGAATTATCATTTGCCCACATTTCAATTGCCATCATAAGTTTTGAACCAATACCGCATTTTTGATAATCCGGTAAAACAGCAAGCCCCAGAATATTTAACGCTGTTTCATAATATAAGCAACGATATTTTTCTCCGTGAACAAACCCGACAACCCTGCCGTCAAATTCTGCGACTAAAACAATTTCTTCCTCACGGTTCAATTGCTCCAAGCGATATTTGACAAGCGCCGATTCACACGGATAACCGAGACTGAATTCACAAATGTCACGAATATCACCGGCATCAGTAGCGAAAGATGCTCGAATCTTTGGCTCTGAATAATCCATAATTATATCCCGCCTTTTGCTGTTTTGATGGATGATATCAACATACGTTTAATTTCTTCTGCTTGTGATAACAAAGGATCATACTGATATTCAAAAAACCCAGTTCGTTTCAGAAGTGTCAACCAATAAATGCTCTCGCCGGTCTCCTTTAAAGAGATGTGGAGTTTGGCAATAAAATCCGCCTTGCTGTTTCCGTAAACGGCTTCATTGATATTTGCGCCGATTGAAGTTGCAGAACGAAGCAGTTGTTTAGGAATTGTTGTGTCTTTTTTTGATTTGGAATAATTCTCGTAAAACAGAACGATTTGAACAGCAAAATCCAGTGATTTATCAAGTAAAGGGTTATCCATGTGTTCACCTCCGTATTATATATTATACCAGAGTCATTTGATATAATCAACGCTTTGCTAAGCAAAGCAACCGATTCTCTTATCTTTTCTCTCTTATCTTTTCATTGGAAAAAGTCGCGGGAGAGAACGGAGAGAAGAAATAAGAATGAAGAGTGAAAAATGAAGAGTACAAAAAGGAAAAAGCCGCTTTCGCGACTTTTTCTTTTTGGAGGTACCACCCAGATTTGAACTGGGGAATCTCGGTTTTGCAGCAGTCTAGGAGTACCTCAAAGTCTTGATATACAAGCGTTTCAGCTGTGTTTTAATACGGTTTTTGGGGCGCCCTGGGGTAGTAATTTCCGTGGGGTAAAAACCGTGTATTAATAGTAGCAGAAATCGATACACTTGTCAATTGCATAATAAGCAAATCAATTATTACCCGATATCAATATTTATGAATAATAACCGGTTGGAATTAACAGCAAAGTGTGTATATTATCTCTGTGCGTTTATTGAAAATATACCCTTTTT